>Ga0207707_10000399_pt1 | contig 45286 bp, 43 predicted proteins | sample KBSC83BmetaG_FD_184336 | JGI IMG/M metagenome (GOLD analysis project Ga0207707, IMG submission 184336) | Corn rhizosphere microbial communities from Kellogg Biological Station, Michigan, USA - KBS C8-3B metaG (SPAdes) (version 2) | ecosystem: Host-associated > Plants > Roots > Rhizosphere ... | reverse complement strand
ATGGTGTAGGCGATGAAACAGACCGGGCGGTCATGGTCGATGGCCTCGAAGGCCTCGAGCATGCTCGCCATGTCATGTCCGCCGAGATTGGACATCAGCGCCAGCAGTTCATCGTCGTTGCGGCGTCCGATCAGGGCCGTCACCTCGCCCTGATCGCCGATCTCGTCTTCGAGATGCTTGCGGAAGGCGGCGCCGCCCTGGAAGCAGAGCGCGGCATAGAGCGCGTTCGGGCAATTGTCGATCCAGCGCTTGAGCGCCTCCCCGCCCGGCTCGGCAAAGGCCTGCCGCATCAGCCTGCCGTATTTCACGATCACCACGTCCCAGCCGAAATTGCGGAACATGGTCTCGAACTTCTCCCACAGGCCTTCGCGCACGACGGCATCGAGGCTCTGGCGGTTGTAGTCGACCACCCACCAGGTGTTGCGCAGGCCGTGCTTCCACCCTTCGGCCAGCGCCTCGAAGATGTTGCCCTCGTCCATTTCGGCGTCGCCGACCAGCGCGATCATGCGACCCTCGCGGCGGTCCTTCGCCCAGCCATGCGATTTGACGTAATCCTGCACCAGCGATGCGAACAGCGTTTGCGCCACGCCGAGGCCCACCGAGCCGGTCGAGAAATCGACGTCGTCAACGTCCTTGGTTCGCGACGGATACGACTGCGCGCCCTTGTAGCCGCGGAAATTCTCCAGCTTGTCGCGGGTCTGCCGGCCGAACAAATACTGGATCGCATGGAACACCGGGCTTGCATGCGGTTTCACGGCGATGCGGTCCTCAGGCCGCAGCACATGGAAATACAGCGCCGACATGATGGTCGCGAGCGAAGCGGATGACGCCTGGTGTCCGCCGACCTTCAATCCGTCCGAGTTGGGCCTGATGTGATTGGCGTGATGGATCGTCCAGGACGACAGCCACAGCACTTTCCGCGACAGCGCGGACAGCATTTCAAGACGTGCGGTATCGATCGCCATGACGTGCCTCCCGGAGCTTGCTGACCCGCAAATTCTAGTCCTGCCGCCACCCCAGAATATCTCAAATTTTCGCGCCATACCTGTCAATATTGGGATATATTCTCACATCTTGGCCAATTTATCGGATTTTATCCCAATGACGGAACTCGACCCCATCGACCGCAAGATCCTGGCCGCGATGCAATCGGACGGCCGCATCACCATGCAGGAACTGGCCGACAAGGTCGGCCTCTCGGTCTCGCCCTGCCATCGCCGCGTGAAACTCCTCGAAGAACGCGGCGTGATCACGCGCTATATCGCGACCGTCGACCAGAAGTCGCTGGGACTGCATGTCTCGGTCTTCATCTCGATCAAGCTCGCGCGGCAGAAGGAAGAAGACCTCAACCGCTTCGAGAAGGCGATCTCGAAATGGGACGAAGTGCTGGAGTGCTACCTGATGACGGGCAATCGCGATTATCTCCTGCGCGTCGTCGCGGCCGACCTCTCCTCCTATGAGGCATTCCTGAAGAGCAAGCTGACCCGGCTCGACGGCATCGCTTCGATCGAGAGCAGTTTTGCGCTGAGCCAGGTGAAATACTCCATCGCGCTGCCGGTGTGAGACCCTCCGCCGTCATGTGCGCAAGTCGAGCGAACCGAAGCCACCGATTTGCCCGACGGCACACGCAGGGTGTTTTGCGGGAGAGCCGGACACGCCATCGGAACGTCAGCCGGCGACCGGGCGGTCGACGAAAATGCAAGGAAAAACAGATGCAAGCACCCTATGTGCGCGTCGCCGAGATCGAGGTCGATCCGGCAAGACACGTCGCCTATGAGGCCGCGCTGAAGGAGGAGATCGAAGCTTCCATCCGGTTGGAACCGGGAGTACTCGCGCTGCACGCCGTGTGCGGAAAGGACAATCCGTCGCATGTCATCGTGTTCGAGATGTACGCCGACGAGGCCGCCTATCGCGCGCATCTCGAAACGCCGCACTTCAGGCGCTACAAGGAAGCGGTGGAAGGCATGGTCACGTCGCTGAAGCTGACCGAGACGATCGCAATCAAGCTTGCCGCCAAGCCGGGGTGACGGGCGCTGCGCAATGCAGCCCGCTATTGCAGCACGCCCGCTATTGCTGGGCCGTGAGGCCGGCGCTAGGCTTCCGCCGAATGAAGCAGGAGGCCTAAGCGTGTCCCAGTCCGACGAACAGAAGATTTCCGAAGATCGCCGCGAGGCGCTGCGTTATGCGCTAGCCCTCGGCAGCGGTGCGGCATTGACCTCCGCGCTTGTAACTCCCGCCTCGGCACAGACTGCTGCCGACAACACGCTCGACAAGGTTCGCGCGGAGAAGGTGCTGCGCATCGCCGTGCTGCCGGGCGAACTGCCCTATTTCAACAAGGATCTCGCCAGCGGCGCCTGGTCCGGCTTTTCGATCGAGATGGCAAACGACATCGCAAAGCTCCTGGACGTCAAGCTGGAATACACCGAATCCACCTACGGCAACTCGATCCTCGATTTGCAGGCGAACAAGATCGATCTCGGCTTTGCGCTCAACCCGACACCGCAACGCGCGCTCGTGGTCGATTTCACCACTCTGGTGTTTCCACACCCGTTCGGCGCGATGCTGAAGAAAGGGCTCGAGGCCAAGACCTGGGCCGACATCAACAAGCCCGAGGTGAAGATCGCGGTCGACGTCGGCTCCGCCAACGAGGCGGTGGCGCGGCGCTTTGCACCCAACGCCACGATCACGTCGTTGAAGACGCGCGACGAGGTGATGCTGCAAATGGCCTCGGGCCGCGTCGATTGCGTGGTCAATGCGCTGGTGCTGGGACTGACCGCGATCGCGAAGAACCCCAACCTCGGCTCCTACAAGATCCTGCAATCGCCGGCGGTGACGATCGCGAGCAGCATGGCGGTGCGGCGGGAGCCGGACAAGCGCTGGCGGGACTTCCTGTCGGTATGGTGCGACTACAACCGCGGCACCGGCCAGATGCGCGAATGGTTCGTCAAGGGACTGTCGCTGTCAGGCGTAAAGCCGGAAGGCGTACCGGTGGAGCTGAATATCTGATAAGGATGAAGCTTCCCCTTCTTCGTTCTTACGAGAGAGGTGGAGCCCGCGCCCCAAGTGGTGGAGGTTCTGATGCGCGTTCCGATTCTCGCAATTCTGGCGCTTGGCGCGGTCTACGGGGCCGCGCCTGCGCGAGCCCAGACCTACGATCCGAACTACCCATTTTGTGTTCAGGTCTACCAGGGCTTCGTCGACTACTACTTCGACTGCACCTATCGGACGATGGCGCAGTGCCGGATGTCGGCATCGGGCCGGGCAGCTTCGTGCGTGGTCAATCCCTATTATGCCGGGCCGCGCGGAAAACCGGGCACGCGCCACAGGCGCCCGCACAGGTACTGAAGATTTTCTTGTCCTTGTCCCGTTCTTGCGGATTCGTAAGGTGGGCAAAGGCGCGCAAGCGCCGGCACGAACCGGAATAGCTCGAGCGCGGCTCGCCAAGCAGGTTACGCAGCGTCGAAAGCTTCGGCGAAGACAGCCCGACATTCACGATTGACGGCCTCGGCTTCGGGATCAGCTCGAGATAATCGGTCATTCTGAAATCCTCAATTTGACGCAATACTGAAACGGAATCCGAGCCGGCTCGCGGGCGCCGCCGCTTGCTTGCAGGGCGCTACGTGTATGGTTTGGCGCCGAGCTTCGCCTTGTTGATGCTGTTACGCATGCGGTGGCTCATCGATTTGCCGCCTCCGAAATGCCACCAGTTCAGCCCGGCGACGCGGCCAAAGCCCGTCCAGGCGCCGAGAAACTCGTCGAGCTTGTCTTCCGCGTCGTCTTGCGAAAAAGGAGGATCGCCCTCGCCCCAATAGGCCTGGCCGGTGATCACCAGGCTCTTCGTCGTATTGCCCATCAGCTTGTCCCAGCGGTCGAGGCAAAGATCCGCATATTCGGCCGCCTTGTCCTGGCCGTACGACGAACCGTCGGGGCGCTTGAATTGCCGCAGCATTTTCCTGTTGGGAAAGTGATGCCAATAGACCTGGGGATTGAACATGTCGACGAAGGGCAACGCGGCCTTCATGAGCTGCGGCTCATGCCAGTCGATCAGGGGAAAGGTCGTGATGCCGAAGCTGCCGCTGACGCCGCCGCGAACACGGGTACAGAAACTGGTGATCTCGTCCGTGGTCCAGTTAGCGTTGTTGACGCCATGCTCGATGTCGGCGACGTAGTCTTTCAAGCCGAATGACTCAATCTCCCTGACGGCGAGCCTTGCATCCGCGTTCGGATCACTTCCCTGGCACCAGCCCCACCCGGCCACGGCAATACCGGCGCTCTTCAGGGCATCGATGAATGCGCCGATGGTCCGCTTGTCCGCCGCGGAATATGCCGACTGGCTATGGATGCGCACCCAGGCGTGCGTCATCTGTGCGTCGTTCATCGCTTCGATCGCGAGCGCCGTGGTGCCGTATCGCGCGATCGTCTCCGCTACCTGATAGATGTAGGCACCATGCTTGCGAAAAGCGCTTGATAAGCCGGCCATTACAGTCCTCCCGGCACGTTAACAACCTAAAGTATAACAATCAAAGGTATAGAGCACTGAAAGCGCACGCAACGGACCCTCGCTGCGACAGGCTGCCGCCGGTCCGCCTCACGCCTTGTCGTAGGTCATGCCGCGCTCCAGGCGCCGGGCGACCAGCGTCGCCGGAAACAGGATCGCGAAATAGATCACGGCCACGACGGTATAGACCTCGAGCGGGCGATAGGTGTCGGCGTTGATCAACGTCGCATTGTAGACGAGGTCGGGCACGGCGATGACGGACACGAGCGAGGTGTTTTTCAACTGCGTCACAGACTGGTTGACGTAGGGCGCCATCATCGGCTTCAGCGCCTGCGGGATGATGACGAGCCGCAGCATGCGCCAGGATCGTAATCCCAGCGCCCGCGCCGCGTCCCACTGCCCGCGCGGCACGCTCTCGATGCTGCCGCGCACGATCTCGGCATAGAACGCGCCGCCATAGAGCGAGAGCACGCTGACGGCAGCGACATGGGCCGGGATGTTCACGCCGATCACGACGGGAAAGGCGTAATAGAACCAGATGATCTGCACCAAGAGCGGCGTGCAGCGGAACAGCTCGATATAGGCGATAAGAAGCCAGTCGATCACCGGCCAGCGGCCGAGCCGCATGATGCCGACGAACAGGCCGATCACGGTACCGAGGAAGATGGTGCCGACCGTGTAGGCGATCGTGAAGCCGAGCCCGAGCCAGAACAGATGGCTGTATTTCGTGAGGATGGCAAAGTCCCAGACGTAATGCATGGCGGCCCCTGCCTCCTCCTGCGCGATCAGATGTAACGGCGCGGCGAAAACGCTGTCGTGTCGAAGCCAGGCTGTGCGCCGGCGATCATGGCGGCAATGGCCTCGCCCGTCGCGGGTCCGGTGGTGAAGCCGATATGCTGGTTGCCGAAGGCGAGCCACAGGCCCGGATGCCGCGGCGCCGGGCCGATCATCGGAAGACTGTCCGGCAAGGTCGGCCTCGCGCCGCGCCAGATCTCGCCGACGGGTTCGCCGAACTCGACCACGCCGCGCGCCAGCGGCACCACCGCGTCGAGCTGCGCATAGGAGGATGGCGCGTCGCGGTCGGTCAGCTCGACGCCCGAGGTGACGCGGATGCCCTGCTCCATCGGTGTCATCAGGAACGCGCTCTCCGCATCATGGATCGGACGCAGCAATTTTCGCGAGGCGTTCGGCGTGAACTCGCGGTGATAGCCGCGCTCGGTCGCGAGCGGCACGCGGTAACCGAGCGGGCGCAGCAGATCGGCTGACCACGGCCCAAGCGCCACCACGACATGGCGAGCGCGCACTTCACCATCCGACAACAGCACGCGCCATCCGTCGCTATCCTGCACGACCGATTTGATCTCGGCGTGGCGGACTTCGCCGCCGGCACCTGCAAACATCCGCGCATAAGCCTTGGTGACGTTGCCCGGCGAATCCACCGACGCGGTTTCGGTGTGCAACAGACCGACGCTGTAGACCGGAAGAATATTCGGCTCGAGCGCGGAGATCGCCTGGCGATCGAGCAGCTCGCTCTTGATGCCATATCCGGTCAACGCTGCCTGATCCGCCTTCGCCGCGGCGAGGTTGTCGCTGCGCCACGCCTTCAGCCAGCCGGTCTCGCGGATACGGTTGGCCGCGCCCGCCTGCACGATCCATTCGCGGTGCAACTTCAGCGACGCCTTGATCAGACCCTGCAAGGCCAGCGCCCGCGGCTTCGTCTGCGAGGCCCGCGCGCTCGCCAGAAACCGCACGATCCAGCGGGGATTTTTCAGTGCCCAGCCGACATCCCAGCGCAGCGCTGCATGATGGTTGGACAGATATTTCGGCAGGTTGCCAAACAGCGACGGCTGGTTGAGCGGAAAGATCGAACCGCTGCTGATGATGCCAGCATTGCCATAGGACGTTTCAGAGCCGGGCTCGCGCCGGTCGACCAGAACCACCGACATGCCGCGTTGTCGCGCGGCATAGGCGGCCGAGACGCCGACGATGCCGGCGCCGAGCACGACGACATCGGTCTTGTTGGCTTTATTTTCCGGCATCGATCACCCCTTCACATCAACGTCAGTCCGCCGTCGACCGGCAACGTTGCGCCGGTGACGTGGCCTGCATCCTTCGACAGCAGAAACGCGACCACGGCCGCCACTTCATCCGGCTCAGCCAGTCTTCCCTGCGGATTGGCTTTTGCGACCGCTTCCCAGGCCTTGGCATCTAGCGCACCGAACAGGCCGGGATCTTTCCGTGTATAGCCGGGCACCACGATATTCGCAGTCGCGCCCGACGGCGCAAGCTCGATGGCGAGCGACTTCACCAGCACTTCCAGCGCCGCCTTGGCCGAGGCCGACGCGGGATAGATGCCATCGGGCACGAAACGATGCGCGCCGAAACTGGAGATCGCTACGACGCGGCCCTGCGCGCCACGCGAAATGTCGGAGAGAGCCGAGGCCGCGAGCTCATGAAACGCTGCGGCCATCACCGCGAACGCCCGCTCCAGCCCTTCGCGCGGAAGCTTTGCAAAGCCGCGGCGGTCGGCAAATCCGGCGGCATGCACGATGGCGTCGATCGCGCCAAAGGACGCACGGGTGGCGCCGACGAGTTCGGAGGCGCTGCCGGCTTTTGCAAGGTCCCCGGTGCGAACCTCGACTCTGGCGCCCGCGCGCTCGCATTCGGCCGCCACCGCTTTCAGCCGGGCGAGGCCGGCCTCGTCGGCGCCCTGCCCGTGCAGCAGCAGGCATTGATCCTTCGCCGCGAGGCGGCGCGCCACCGACGCCCCGATACCGGAGCCGCCGCCCGTGATGATGGAAACCCGCATACGTTACTGTTCTTCGGCGCTCCGGCCGAAGGACTATAGGAGCCGCGCGCGCAAATGCCAATGCGGCCACCCATCATGATGCCGCTTCGCCGGGCCGGCTCCTCACCAGCGCATCCACCCCCTGGAAGATGCCGTCACGAAAGCGGCGTACTCACCCAGGAAGTACCAAACGGCCGCGGCTGCAACTGCATCACCTGTTCAGCGAAAATGATCCCGCTGGCGATGAGCATCAACGCCACTCCGCCGCGTTCGGCCACGAAAGGCACGAGCATCAAAGCCCAGCACGACAAGACGCACCACGCGGCGCGGCGCAACCCGAACCAGACCGGATCGAGCAAAGCCCTTGCACCGAAAATCGACAACGGCGGACGCAGGTGGCAGCGCAAGAGCGCGCGGCGCTTGAGAGGCGAGAGCTGCCAGGCCGCCGCAAGCAGGAGCGTCAGCGGAAGCAAAGGAGCCCTGTCGAGCCGGTATCCAACATCGATCACCAGCACGAACACGAGCAGCCAGACCGCAACATAGGAGAGAAGAAAGAGCCCTATGCCGCGTAGCCGGTGACGCGCCAGGCTGCGATGCCAGACGTGATACATGGGCCCCGACAGCAGCGGCCCCATCATCGCGAGGATCATGAAAAGCCACGCGAAGAGCGCGTCAGGACGCACGAGGCTACCCGCGGAGGTATCGCCACGACACATCGCTCCGCCCAACTCGCTCGAGCCGGACAGCATTCCAAGGCCCACCCAGCCGATGACGGTCAGGATTGCCGCGGCCTGGGTGGCGCCGGAAACGTCGCCCAACCGATGCAGCCAGCGGCGCATCAATTCCCCTGGCGATAAATGCTGATCCTGCCGATCTGGATATCGCTTGCCTGGCCGCGTCGCAAAACAAACCGGACAGGCATCTCGTTCAGCTCTCTCACGCCGTCAAGGTGCAGGCGATCGACCACTTTCGTGATCTCGACGACCTTGTTCAGTCCGTTGCCGCCATGGGAGCCATCCTGCGCCGAAGCTTCGTGGACGCCAAACAGCGTCACGACGCCCGCCATATTCTCCGGGTGCTGTTCCGGATCTTCGCTCGGCTTCAGTCCGACATAGATCTTGAACGATGCCCCATCGCTCGAACCCTTGACGTTCTCGAGATTGAGGAAGACCCGGTCGGGCTCCGGCGATGCTCCCGCGGCAAGCGAGTTGGGCTGAAAGCTCCTCAGCATTTTCGGGCCTGCACGATCATCGAGCCGGACGCGCGCTTCGGTTTGCGGGCCCGACAAATGAAGCGGGGCTGCACTGGCACCAATCAGTTCGACTTGCGGTTTGTCGGCCATGGCTGCTGCACTCATCGGACGGGCTATACCCAAATTGTTCAGGCGTGCCACCAAGCGGTCGGCACCCGGAAACGGATCCGACGTGTCTTCATAAGTATAGTCCAGTTTCGGTGAGCTTGTATCCAGCATTTCGTCAGGAGAGAACGCGGTCCGTGTGCTGTTGTCCGGTTCCGGCATGATGAACGGCCGCGAGCCGGGAGGACCACCCATCCAGGCCTCTTCCGAAGTCGGGTTCTGGTGACCGGAAGGCCGCTTCAGCCACACTTCCCAGACCCGGTCGATGTTGGCGTGGTGCAGCCAGAAGATCGGATCAAGCCCCGCCGTCGCGGGGCTCGACATCAAACCGCCTCCGAGCGGATTGTTGAAATCATTGTTGAGCACCCCGCCGATATCACCGTGAACGTTGTCGTGCGGGCTCTGCTCGAGCAGGCCTTCGTCGCTGCGGTCCCGGGCGCCGTGCTTGAAGGGTGTCCTGCCGCCGCCAAAGCCCGGCGAGCCTCCACCGGATGCACCGACATAATCAGGCTCCGTCAGCGCCGTTTCGAGTTCGACGGAATCATTGTCGATCGCGATCGGCCTGCCGGATTGGCCACTCAATCCGTAGCGCGCTTTCACGAAAAGCGGATTTGGACCCGGATCGGGCCACGTTGTTGAACCGAACGCCCGCGGCAATTCAAGGCGGTGCGAGTTTCGGAGATCGTTGTAATTCCAGTAAGGGAGCGCCCAGTCGCTCGGTCCCCCCTGTTTTACGATCGACGCGGCGACGATCTTCTCAAATGCTCTCAGATAGCCGCGGTGCCACGGCAGAAAATACCAGGTATGATGCTGGCACTGATCCCTGTCTTGCTGCTGGAATGCCGTCGCGTTCGGCAACGCCTCGCCGGCCCGCAGATAGCCATGGTGCCGCCAAAGCGTCTCTGAAACCCCGTGCATGGCAGCGAGATACCGCCAGCTCGTCATATCGGCGAAAGGACGAGCGCTCAGATCCTTGACGGCTCGCGCATACCAAAGAATCGCGTCATCCCAGTCGTTGCCGAGCTTCCAAACGTCACGTCGCATCCTGACCATGGGCCACTCCGACATTTGTTTGTGCGCTGGGCCCGAACTATTCCAACAAAACGTGGAGATTGCAATGGTACCCTTTGTCACTCTGGGCGTGAATCGGTCTCCGTCTCGCTCCGGTTCTCATCAAAAGGACAGACGCTGATCTCCTGAAGCGGCCACGCGCCTAGGCTCTTGTCGCGCCAGCCGCCGCCGGCCTCGGTGCAGTTCTCGTTGAGCAACTCGGCCGGCGCGCCCCAATCGAAGGGGATGCGTTCGAAATTCAGTGCGCGCCAGTCGCCGTCCTCGCAATCCTGATTTTGCTGCAGCTCCGGAAAGGTCGTGGTGATCAGCCAGAGCGCGCCCGAGCGGCGGAAATTTTCGACGGCGCGTGCGATATTGGCAAAGGAGAGATGCACGAGGCAGTCGCGGCAGAGTATGGCGTCGCAGCGTGGCAAGGCATCGCCGGTGATGTCGGCAAGGTGATAATCGCCCTTGATCTCGCCGCGCGCGGCGCGGGCGCGCAACGCCTCGATGAGATCGGGCACGATGTCGATGCCGACCACACGCACGCCGAGATCGACGCTAGCGATCCAGCCGGCATCGCCGCAGGGTGCATCCAGCAGCGACGTTGCGCCAAGCCGCTTCAGCAGTGCCGGCAAGGCGGCGCGCAGGGTTGCCGTCGCGTCGATCGCCGAGCCGAGACCGGAGACGGACTCGGCCGCGCCCCACAAATTGGTGTCATGGATGCGCTGGAAGCGCTGTCGCAGGCTCAGTCCCGAAAACGACGGCCGGTCGGCGACAAAGCGCTGGTGCGCGAGGACGGGCGGACGGGAGGAATCGTCGATGGGCATGCGTCCGATGATAGCGCTAACCGCGGGCTTCGCACCACTCGCCCGTCATTCCGGGGCGCGGCGAAGCCGTGAGCCAAGAGAGCGCCCCCGAATGACAGAGAGTTGGCGGCGTATGCTCACGCCAAAATTACCGCCACGGCTCGACGATGATCTTGGTGTGGACCTCCGGATTGGCCAGATCGTCGAAGGCCTTGGCGACGCCGTCGACGCCGACGCTGCCGGTCACCAGCGAGGCGGCATCGACCTGCCCTTCCGCCAACAGCCGCAGCGAGCCTGCGAACTCATCCGGCGTGTAGCCCAGTACGTATTGAACGCTCAGCTCCTTCAAAATGCCGAGCATCGGCTCGGACCTGTCGGTCTCCATGCAGACGCCGACCACGACGACCCGCGCATCGCGCGGCGCGCCCTCGAATACTTGTTGCAGCAGCCCGGGCACGCCGACGCATTCGAAGATCAGCGCGGGTTTCAGCGCCGGCAGAAACGCCTGGAATGGCGGACGCGCCGCCTTCTCCGCCTCCGACATCGCGGCGTGCGCGGCCCAGGTCGCATAGGGCTCGCTGTGCGCCGGATCGACCACGATGTCGGCGCCCATCTTTTCGGCGAGCATCCGCCGCATCGGCGAATAGTCGGCGGCGATGATCGGGTGCAGGTTTTTCAGCCGCAGCGCCGCGATCACGGCGAGCCCGACCGGGCCGCAACCAATCACCAGTGGTACCTCGCCGCCCCTGACGTTGGCCTTGGCGACTGCATGGACGCCGACCGCGAGCGGCTCCGTCAATGCCGCATGTTCCGGCGGCAGACCGTTGGGCACTTCCAGCAGCAACGGCTCGCTCAGCAACATCTGCTCGGCATAGCCGCCGATATTGTCGTTGGAATAGCCGATGCCCTGCGGGCCGGTCGGCGTCACCAGCGCCGGCAGCGAGCAGACGCGGGTCCCGGGCTTCAGCCTGCGCTGCGTCGACGGTCCAAAATCCACGACCTCGCAGCAGAACTCATGGCCGAACACGACATCGCGCGACAGGTCCATCGGCTTGCGGCCCGGAAAATACCGGCTCATTTCCACCATGCGGTGGGCATGCTTGCGCGCATGCAAATCCGAACCGCAGATGCCGCAGGCGAGCGTCTTCACCAGCGCCTGCCCTGCCGCCGGCTCCGGGGCCGGCATGGTGTCGACGACGATTTCGCCGTTCCTGAAAATGGCCGCGCGCATGCGTCTCCCTCTTGTTCTGTGGCACCGCGACAACGGCACGAACGAGAGGATACGCCAATTGTCAGGGGTTTGGCGAGGACTCGCCTTCGAGCGTCAGGAGTTGCGACCGTCGCACACGCTCGCGGTGCGCGGTGTAGAGCCCGCTGGCGACGATGAATGCGGCACCGACGACCGTCCAGGCATCGGGCACTTCGCCGAAGATCAGGAAGCCCAGCGTCGAGACCCACACCAGTTGCGTGTAGGAAAACGGCGCGAGCACCGAGGCGTCGGCATAGCGGAATGCGAGCACCACGATCCACTGTCCCGCGGTCGAGGCGACGCCGATCAGGATACCGAACATGACGGCCTGCCAGCTCGGCGCGACCCAGACGAACGGCACCAGCACCGACAAAATTGCGACGCCCGCGATCGACGAATAGGTCATGATGGTGATCGCGTGCTCCCGCCCGCTCATCATGCGGGTCATGATCAACGTCACCGCCCAGGCGAGCGCCGAGATGATCGGGAAGAAGGCCGCGGCATGAAACGCGCCGGTGCCGGGCCGCAGGATGATCAGCACGCCGAGCAGCCCCGTTGCGGTCGCAAGCCAACGGCGAACGCCGACCTTCTCGGACAGGAAGAAGATCGAAAGCGCGGTGACGAACAGCGGGGCGACGAAGCCGGTGGCGGACGCTTCCGCGATCGGCAGATAGCGCAACCCCGTGATGAAGAACAGCGACGAGCCCAGCAGCGCGGCGCCGCGCATCAGTTGCAGGCCGACCCTCGAGGTCCGCATCGCGAACAATGGCGAGCCCGGCACCATCGCCGGTACCATGATCAGCGCGAACACCAGGAAGCGCAGCCACGCGATCTCGATCGAGGGAAGGCTCGCCGACAGATATTTCGCGGTGACATCGGAGACGCCGAGGAACGTCGTGGAGAGCAGGATCAGCGCGATGCCCTTGAAAGGCCGGTCGGCGCGTGCCGGGGCGCGGCGCACCGCGGGCTTCTGTTCCGGGGGCGGCAGAGGCGCGCGATCGAGCCTCGCGGCGGTGGCAGGCCTCTTTTCAGACAACGGCAATGGCGCACTGTCGAGCCTTGCGGCTGCGGCGGGTGGCGGGGTCACGGCAAAAACCAATATTCGAGCGGAAGATTCAGAATTTTCGAATCGGGTGAGGCCCCAAAAAACGACAAATGGGCCGAGACGGCAACACCCGATAGCGGGATGCCGATATGCGCTGAGGGCGCGCAGGCAACGCTTTGTTAAGGACGGCTGTCCGCTTCCCAGCAAATTCTAGAGCATCGGCAGGCCGCGCGGTTTTGCCCCGCGCGGAAACGCCGCATCCAGCGCTGCTATCTCGGCGTCGCTCAGCGTGAGCTTTCGCGCCGCGGCATTTTCCGCGGCGTGTTCCGCGCTCGAGGCCTTCGGGATCGCAAACACCGTAGTATCACGGGTGAGGAAACTCAGCGCGACCTGGCGCGGCGTTGCCTTGTGCGCATCCGCGATCCTGGACAGCACCTTGCCGCCGGCACTCGCGCCTTGCGGAAAATCATTATGGCCGAACGGCGAATAGGCGACCACGGCGACGCCATGTTTCGTGCACCATGGGATCACCGCATGCTCGATCGCGCGCTCTTTCAGATGATAGAGCACCTGGTTGCAGGCGATCTTGCCTTCGCCCGAGACTTCCAGGAGCTCGTCGAGATCGTCGGCATCGAAATTGCTGACGCCCCAGGAACGGATCTTTCCCGCACCCTTCAGGTCTTCAAAGGCCGCGACCGTCTCCGACAAGGGATAGGAGCCGCGCCAATGCAGAAGATAGCAATCGAGCCTGTCGGTCTTCAGCCGCTTCAGCGAACGCTCGCAGGCGGTGATGGTGCCCCGGCGCGACGCATTGCTCGGCACCGCCTTCGACACCAGGAAAACTTCATCGCGCTGACCGGCAATGGCGTCCGCAATGACAAGCTCGGCGTCGCCATACATTTCGGCCGTGTCGATATGCGTCATGCCGAGCTCGATGCCGCGGCGCAGTGCGGCGATCGCGCTCTTGCGGTCGCCGCGGTCGAGATACCAGGTGCCCTGCCCGATGACGGAGACGCTCGGGCCGCCTTTGCCGAAAATTCTGGATTGCATGATGAACCTGATGGGGATTCTATTTCAGTCCGCCGATGTCGGCGACCAGCACGCTGCCGCTCACCGACTCCGTGATGTAGAGCGTGTCGCCATTGGCGCCGCCGATCGCGACATTGGTGCAGGCACCGCCGGTGCAGGACTTGATGCGCGCGATGCATTCCCCCGACGGCGCGAACACGAAGACATGGCCGAGCGAGGCGTGCGCGACGAACAGCCGGCCTGCGCGATCCATGGTCATGCCGTCGGGCCCGCTCGGCCCGAACAGCGAACAGAAGCGGCCAACCTTGGAGACGCTGCCGTCCTTCATGAACGGCAGCCGCCACACCGCATTGTCGCGCGTCATCGCGACGAACAGCACGGTCTCCTGCGGATCGAGCACGAGGCCGTTCGGGCTGATGCCGGTATCGATCAGGCAGTCGAGCCGGCCGCTTTTGGCGAGTCGATAGACGCGGCCGGTCGGGTCGTGCAGGCCGGTCTGGCCCTGATCGGTGAAATAGATGTCGCCGTTGGAGGCCAGATGCAGGTCGTTGCAGCCGCGGAAGGATTCGGAACTGCGCGACCGCAGGACCGGCAGCATCTTCCCGGCTTTCACGTCGAGCTCCATGATGCCGTGCCTGTAATCGGCAACGAAGATGCGGCCGTCGCCAGCGATCTTCAGCCCGTTCGGCCAGCCGTCATATTCGACCGCGACCGACCATTTGCCGTCGGGCGATATCCTGAAAATGCGACCAAAGGGAATATCGACGACGTAGAGCTGGCCCCCGGCGTCAAGGGACGGGCCTTCGATGAAGCTGTCGGTCGGCGCTCCCGGCCGGTTGGCGTCGGCCCATTCGGTGGCGACACCCTTGCGCCGGAAATTGTCCGGCATGGCGGAAAAGACCTTGGTCTCGATCAGTTTGGGCGGCGTTTCCAGGTACATCATTCTTGTTCTTCACCTGTGTCTTGAGCCGCGGCACCATAGAGGACAAGGCCGGTCGCGTCGATTCGCCGATGGACCGTGATCTCTGGTTGCGGTGTTGAAACGGCGGCTATCTCCGCGTTTGGATAGGCCGATTTTTGACCGCAAATTTTGATTTCTCTGTCAACACGGCGCGCCAATTGTGATCACGATCACTTCCGGACCGGGAAAGCTGTCGTAGGTTGTTCCCGGCCCCGGCTCCACTCCGCGGGCAGTGACGGGGACTAGTTGACCAATGTCGAACCAGGCTCAGCTCGATACGAACCTTTTTGACACCGCCATCGTGCAGAAGCGGCTGCGCTGGGAATGGCGCTTGTGCGACCGGTCCGGCAGGCTCGTGATGAAGGGCCGGGAGAAATCCCGCGCGGAAGCAAGATATCAGAGCAGCCGCGCGCTGTTTCTGCTGTTGCTCGCAAGCGGCCGCCGCAACATGGTCAGGCCAGCGTAGCGGCGATCAGGCCGTTCACGCGAAGCTCTTGACACCTAGCTAGTTGGCGGCGGCCGACAGAGGCTGGAGCGGCGCCTCGGCGGCGGTCTGGGCGATCAATCGCTTCAATTCGGGAATACAGGAGCCGCAATTGGTGCCGGCCTTGAGCTTGGCGCCGATATCGGCAGCGCTGCGCGCGCCGCTTGCGATGGCATCAGAGATCGAGGCGCGGCCGACACCGAAGCAGGCGCAGACGACCGGCCCCGTGCTCGCGACGCCCTCGGTCGAGCGGCCCGACAGCAACAGGCGGCGCTGATCGTCGTTCAGCGCATCCAGCGCGAACAGGGCCTTCACCACGTCCCAATCACCGGCATCATGCGCCGGACCCACGAAGAGGCAGCTCTCGACGCGGTCGCCGGCAAAGGTCGCCGCGCGATACACCCCGCCGCCGAAATCCCTGTACTCGGCGATGTCCCCGCCCGCGGCCGCGCGCAACCAGGACGGCCAGCGTCCGAGATCGGCGTTGTCGGCGAACAGGTAGGCGTGGCCGCCCGCCACCGCTGCCCTCGCCCACCACAGGCTCTGCGGCAGATCGAGCTGCCGGCGCGACAGCACAAAGCCCCGGAACACATATTCGTAAGGCGCGATCGACGCGGGCGTCGACTTGCTCTCGGGCTGGCCGGAGTAAGGATCTGTGAAGGGCGCGACCAGCGCGCCGACGCGCGCGGCGGATGCGTTTGCCGCGCTCCAGTGGATCGGCGCGAACAGCATGCCGCGCTGCTGGCGATCGCTGACCACGACCTTCAGGATGCATTGGCCGTAGTCGGTGGTGACGCGCGCGAAACTGTCGTCGACGATGCCGTATTTGCCGGCGTCGTCCGGATGGATCTCGACAAAGGGCTCCGGCAGATGCGCGCCCAGCCGGGGCGAGAGCCCGCTGCGGGTCATGGTGTGCCACTGGTCGCGGATGCGGCCGGTGTTGAGCCGCAGCGGCCGGCCCGCGCTGGTCTCGCTGCGCAGCGCCGGGATTTCCGGCGCGACGAAGCGGGCCTTGCGGTCGTTGGCATAGAAATGCCCGTCGGCAAAGAAGCGCGCCTGTGGCTCACTGCCTTCGCGAATCGGCCACTGCACCGGAATCATCGCATCGAATGCGTCGTCCGGCAGCGAGGCGAGCCGGCCGATGTCGAAATCGCGGCTGCCGTCGTTCTCGAAGGCCGACAGCGCGGCGTGCTCGCGGAACACATCGGCGGCGGATTTGAAATCGAAGGCGGCCCCGAAACCGAGGCGCTTGGCGACTTCACCGAGAATCCACCAATCCGGCCGGGCTTCGCCGGGCGCGGGCAGGAACGAACGCTGGCGCGAGATACGCCGCTCCGAATTGGTCACCGTGCCGGATTTCTCGCCCCAGGCCAGCGCCGGCAGCAGCACGTGCGGCCCGGCTTCGACGGTGTCGTTGGAGCGGACATTCTCCGAGACGACGAACAGCTCGAGCTTCTTCAGCGCCTCGCGCACGACGTCAGCGTCCGGCAGCGACACCACGGGATTGGTGCCGATCACCCACAGCGCCTTGATCTCGCCGCGCGCGATCGCCTCGAACATCTGCACTGCCTTCAGCCCCTCATGGGTGGCAATGCGCGGCGCGTTCCAGAAGCGGCGGACGCGATCGATGTCGGGCGGCGTAAATCCCATATGGGCGGCGAGCTGGTTGGCGAGCCCGCCGACCTCGCGGCCGCCCATCGCATTGGGCTGGCCGGTCAGCGAGAACGGCGATGCGCCCATCTTTCCGATGCGGCCCGTGGCGAGATGGCAATTGAGGATCACGTTGACCTTGTCGGTGCCCTGCGCCGACTGGTTGACGCCCTGCGAATAGAGCGTGACGACACGCTCGGTCTCGCGGAACATCCGGAAGAAGGAGGCGACATCGGCTTCCGACAGGCCGGTCGCAAGCGCCGTGGCGGCAACGCCGCCCGCAATCTGCCGTGTCCGCGCCAGCGCATCGTCAAAGCCGGACGTGTGCTGCCCGATATAATCGCGGTCGAGGGCGCCATGATCGGCGAGATGCACCAGCAGCCCCGAAAACAGCGCGGTGTCGGTGCCGGGCCTCACACCGAGAAACAGCTCGGCATCTTCCGCGGTGTCGGTGCGGCGCGGATCGATCACGACCATGCGCGCGCCGCGCTTCTGCTTGTTGGCGAGCATGCGCTGGAAGGTGACGGGATGGCACCAGGCGGCATTGGAGCCGACCAGCACCAGCAAGTCCGCCTCGTCGATATCCTCGTAACAGCCGGGCACGGTATCGGCGCCGAAGGCGCGGCGATGGCCCGCGACCGAGGACGCCATGCAGAGCCGCGAATTGGTGTCGACATTGGCCGAGCCGACAAAGCCCTTCATCAGCTTGTTGGCGACGTAATAATCCTCGGTCAGCATCTGGCCGGAGAGATAGAAAGCGACCGCAGACGCGCCGTCGCGCGCGATGATGTGCTGCAGACGATGGGCGACATGATCGAGCGCGTCGCTCCAGGCCACGCGTTCCAGCACGGCCTTGCAACGGATCATCGGATAAAGCAGCCGGTCTTCCAGCGCCAGCGTCTCGCCGAGCGCGGAGCCCTTCGAGCAAAGGCGGCCGAAATTGGCGGGGTGTTCGGGGTCCCCCGAGATCGCCGCCCCTCCGCTGCCGTCGGGCGTCGCGAGCACGCCGCAGCCGACGCCGCAATAGGGGCACGTGGTGCGCGTGGCGCGAAGTTTCGGATCGATAGACGTCATGGCCTCAAGTCCGTCATGCGGCTTTCGGCGCGAGCGCCAGCGAACGGCCGAACATCATGTCGCGGCGAATGCCCGCGACCGTTTTGTGGCCGCGGATCATTTCGAGGTACCAAAGCGCGTCCGATGTATCGCCGATCAGCACCGCGCCGGTGAGCCTGCCGTCTGATATGACGAGCTTCTTGTAAGTGCCGCGCCTGACATCGCTGAGCAGGATGCTCTCGCTGCCGTCACTGCCCAGAAAATCGCCTGCCGAAAAAACACTCACGCCGGAGACTTTGAGGTTGGTCGCGACCACGCTGCCCTGATAGGCGGCGTCGCGGGCGGCGAGATGCCGCGCCAGCACGCCAGCCTGCTCGTAAGCCGGCTCGACCAGGCCGTAGCAGATGCCGCGATGCTCGGCGCATTCGCCGAGTGCAAAGATGTTTTCGGCCGAGGTCCGCAGATGATCGTCGACCACCACGCCGCGGTTGACGGAAATGCCCGCTTCTTTCGCGAGCAACGTGTTCGGCCGGATGCCGGCGGCAAATACCACGGCATCCGCCTCGATCCGCCGCCCGTCGGCGAGCTCGACGCCTTCGACCTTGGTTTCGCCATGGAGACGCGCGGTGTTGGCGTTGAGCAGCACGTCGATGCCCTTGCGCTCGACCAGCGTCTTCAGGAGATCGGCGGCCGGCGCATCGAGCTGGCGCTCCATCAACCGGTCCATCAGATGCAACAGCGTCACCGGCGTGCCGGCTTTCGCCAGCCCATGGGCCGCTTCGAGGCCGAGCAATCCGCCGCCGACCACAACGACGGGCTTCTTGCGCGCGGCAAGCGTGAGCAACAGATCGACATCGCGGCTGTCGCGGAAGGTATGGACATCAGCGAGATCGTGGCCCGGCACGTTGAGCCGCAGCGCCGTCGAGCCGGTGGCGAGCACCAGCCGCGAGAACTCGATGCTCTCGTCGCCGGCGATCTTCAGCTCATTGCGGCCGACATCGACCTCCGTGACACGGCAGCCGTATTTCACGGTGACGCCGCGGTCGCGCCACCAGTTGGCCGGTTTCAATTCGATCTCGTGCGAGCCGGTCTCGCCGGCCAGCACCGATGAGAGCAGCACGCGATTATAGGCCAGCCGCGGCTCCTCACCGATCACGGCGATGGCGTAGCGGCCGAGCGAGGTCTTGACGAGCTCGTCGACGAGGCGCGCCGCCGCCATTCCGTTGCCGACGATGACCAGCGGTTCGCTCATCGCTCGCGCTCCTACTCCGCCGCCTGCGGCCGTCCATAGGCCTGCGAGATCATGAAGCCGGACAGCGTGGTGTAGGCGACGGTCCAGGCCTCGGCGACATCCGTCGTCCAGCCGGCGCCGAGCCCCTTCTCCAGGGTCCACAGCAGCGCTTCGCCGACCACGGGATAGTGTTCCGCTTTCGCGCCGTAAGCGACATGACGCGTGGCGAGCGAGCTTGCAGCCGGCAGGATCATTTCCAGGTTGGACAGTCCGTTCACGACGATCGCAAGCGTGGCGATCAACTTGCGGCGCTGCTCGCTCATGTCGGTGGGAAACATCCCCTTGACCTGCGGCGCGATCTCAAACAACCGGTCGTAGAACATCACGGCCGCCTGGTCGGAGATCGGCGCGACCTTGGCAAAGCTCTCCTGCACGAGTTTGACCTGATCCGGTGTCATGTGTCGTCCTTTCTGCTTTCGCAATGCGCGGGCTTACCCGCGCATCCATTTCAGGTGTCTTCGTGCCTTCGACGGATTGGCGGGTTCATGCCCGCCGATCGCGAGAGCGAAAGGAGCAGCTCCTTAAATGCGCGCCTCGGCGAGGCTCGGTGCGCCCGCGGTCTCCGGACCCTTGCGCAGGTAGAACCACCAGGTCGTGGCGAGGCAGAGCGCGTAGAAGGCGAGATAGACGATCAGCGCGAGCTGCGGGCCACCGGTCAGCGCGATCGACTTGCCGAACCCCAGCGGAATCAGGAAGCCGCCGACCGCACCGACCGCGCCGATGAAACCAACCGCCGCGCCGCTTTGGATCGAAGCCGCCTTCAGAGCCAACGCCCGCGCCGCCTCGCCCTTGCCGCGCGCCTTGCGCAGGTTCTCCTCGCGGAAGATCGAGGGGATCATCCGGTAGGTCGAGCCGTTGCCGAAGCCGGTGGTGGCGAACAGGACCAGGAACGAGACAAGGAAGCCGGTGAAGTCCTTGATGCCCACGAAGTAGAGCACGCCGATCGTCGCGGCCGCCATGGCGATGAAATTCCAGAAGGTGACGATGGCGCCGCCGACCTTGTCCGCCAGGAGGCCGCCGAACGGACGCGCAATCGAGCCGACCAGCGGCCCGAGGAACGCGATCGCGATGGTGATGGCCGGGAATTGCGTCTTGATCAGGAGCGGGAACGCCGCGGAATATCCGATGAAGGAGCCGAACGTCCCGATATAGATGTAGGCCATGATCCAGGTGTGCCTCTGCTTGACGATCGCGAGCTGGTCCTTGATCGACGCTTTCGCGCTGGTGAGGTTGTTCATGAAGAGCACCGCGCCGATCACTGCGATTGCGATCGGCAGCACCCACATCAAACCGGCGTTCTGCAGATAGACGCCGCCGACAGGCGTCGCCTGGTAGAAATTGATCAAGCCGACGCCCATCAGGATCGGCGTGAGCAACTGCACGCTGGAGACGCCGATATTGCCGCCGGCCGCGTTCAGGCCGAGCGCCCAGCCCTTCATGCGGTCCGGATAGAAGAAGGAGATGTTGGCCATCGACGAGGCGAAGTTGCCGCCGCCGAGCCCGGCAAAGGACGCCACCAGCAGCATCAGCCAGAACGGCGTTTCGGGGTGGCCGACGAAGTAGGCAAGCGCCAGCGTCGGGATGAACAGCACCGCGGCGGAGAAGATGGTCCAGTTGCGGCCGCCGAACGTCGTCACCGCGAAAGTATAGGGAAAACGCATCAAGGCGCCGATCAGGCCCGGCAGCGCCACGAGCTGGAACAACTGGTCAGTATTGAAATGGAAGCCTGCCGCCGGCAGCTTGGTCGCCACGATCGACCAGATCGCCCAGACCGAAAAGCCGATATGCTCGGCCACGATCGACCAGATCAGATTGCGGCGGGCAACAAACTTGCCCTTGGCCTCCCAGAACTTCTCGTCCTCGGGATTCCACTCCGAGATCCAGGTCGGGTCCTTCTCACTCATCAGAGATTCCTTTCAATCGCAGGCATCAGCGCGCGTGCTGGGGGAGCCCCAGTCTGAGCGGTGCAAAAATTCGGATGATTGGCTTCCAGGGACGGCTTCGATGGCGTCAGCCGTAACTATTCAAGCTTCGTGCCAGCCCGGTGCGCGCGTAAAAACAAAATGATATCAATCGTCTACACGCCCTGCCTGAAATTCTTGCAGAGCGGATTCGCATTCAAAATTTGCGATTCGCTTATTTCTTGTGCGCCGCACAAAGAATGAGCGGGGTGGTTAAAAGATGATCGGCAGTGCAGGCCGGCCGCGATTTGCTCAAGCGAGAAGTTTTGGCGCACGGATCGATGGCAACAAGAAGCTGGTGCGCGCTAACGTTTGGGATTTATCGCCAGAGGCGCTATCGCGATCAGCGCTGCGACAGCGCCCAGCGCGAACGGCGCGGCGTCCGAGGCGCCGGCAACAAGCCCTCCCAGCGGCCCGCCGACAGCAACGCCCAGGTCCCACGCGGACGTCACAGCGCCCAAGGCCGCGGTACGTTCGCGCGAATCCGCGGCTTCCGTGACAAGGCTCGTTACGCTCGGAATCAGCAGGGAAAGCCCTGCGCCCGTCAGTGCGGTCGAGACGAAGGCAAGCCACTCCACATACCCCAGAAACAAGCCAATAAGCCCCACTGCCTCGACAAGGAAGGCCGATAGAAGCACCCGCCTCCCGCCGAAACGATCCGCATATCCGCTGCCCAGAAAGCGTATCGTCATGAACGCGATGCCGAACACGGTGAGCGCGAAGTTCTGGCCTGCAAAGTCGAGAGCCGCGAAGCGTGGCACCAGAAACGCAGCGATGATCCCATAGCCAATGCTGGCGAATGCACCGGAAGCGCCGGGCACCCATGCTGCCCTTGGAAACAAGGCGCGGCGGATATTCGCAGCCCCGGACGAGACAGGCCCCTCAGGCTGCGTCGATGCGACCAACACCCAGGCAAGCATCGGAATGATGGCCGCGGCAATCCAGACATCGCGATAGGTACCAATCGCCATGAGCGCAGTTCCGAGCATTGGCCCGGACGCCAGCCCCATCCACATCGACAAGCCAAAATGCCCGGCGATCTTGCCACGCTGCGATTGCTCCGTGTGCGCCAGGATCCAGCCGACGGAGCCGGTGAACAGTGCGCCTTCGCCCGCGCCGAGAAACAGGCGCGCAAGAATTAGAACTGGCAGATTGGTTGCCACCACATGGCCGACGCCGCCGATCAGACCAAGGATGGCTCCGGCCATCGCCACGCGACGTCCGCCGCTTTGATCGGCGATCCGTCCCGAGATTGGGCGGGAGAACATGGTGGCCAGAGATCCGATCGTCACGGCCAGGCCGGCCACGATTGCATTCGCTCCCAACCGCTCGTGGGCATAGGCCGGCATGACCTGGATCGTCATGCCGATCGCATTGAAGCCGAGAAAGCAGGCCAACCAGAGTCGCCAGTAAGGAGCTGTTCCGTCGCCCTGGACGTGTCGATCGGTACTACGTTGCAGCATATCATCAAACCCGCATATTGTTTGATGACATGATGCGCTTTAAGCTGTATGACACAATTCAGTAATTATCATTAAGATTATACGATATCCGCATGAACACACGAGACCTCGAGGCCTTTCTGGCGGTGGTCGAGACCGGATCGATCGTTGGAGCCTCAGTACGGCTTCATCTCACGCAGCCCGGCGTGAGCCGCCGCATCCAGAGTTTGGAAGAACGGCTTGGCGTCGCCTTGCTTGACCGGCAGTCGAAGCCCTTGAAGCCAACAGCGGCAGGCCGCGAAACCTATGCGCAAGGGCGACGGATGCTGCGTGTGCTGGATGATCTCAAGACGGGATTGTCGCCCAAGGGGGTCGTCAGCGGAGAGTTCCGGCTCGGCATTTCGCCTTATCTGTCGGAGGTCGGGATAACGACACTCGCCGACAGGCTCCGTGGCAGCTTTCCGGATCTCCTGCTGCGCATCACAACAGGTTGGCCCGAGCAGCTTTTGGAGCAGCTTCGCCGCAGCGAGATCGATGTCGCCGCGTTTTGCCTTCCAGATGGAATGCATCCGTCGACCGAGATCGAGGCGGACGCCCTCGACATCCAGCCGCTATTTGTCGTGGCCTCTCAATCGCTGGACTTGCCTTCTCCCGCGACGCTGCAAGACCTCTCGCCATTTCCGTGGATCTTCAACCAGGATGGCTGCGGCTTTCGAAGTTCGATCCAGCGCCGTTTCGAGCAAGAGCATCTCCCTCTGCGAATAGGTATTGAGGCTCTGAGCTCGGACCTTCGCCTGTCACTCGTCGCTCGCGGACTGGGAATCACCGTGGCGACAAGAGCTGCAATCGAAAGTAGCCCGCTGCGCGCCGCCCTCCAGATCGTTCCGGTGCAGGACTTCGAACCAAGAGTCCGAGCCTGGATCGTTCGTCGGCCGCCGGTGGGTCGACTTGTGAAGCCTATCGCGTGTCTCACGAGCGCCCTCGCGGCGGTAATTGATGAACAAGCACCCGGTTCAAATCAGTGTTGATGGACGAACGCGCACTACGCCGCGGCCAGATGTTGCTCGTCCATGGCGACCGCGCCGAACCGGCCCTGCCGAAATGACCGGTGCGTTTGCGTCGGGCCTGGATCGCGCCGCGCCAGCGAGCGCCGCAGGCCGTCGGGATCGGACGGCACCAGGATGAGGTGAACGTGGTTCGGCATCAAGCACCAGCTCAACACCTCGACGCCGGCCGCGCCGCAATGCGCAGCGAGCAGGTCGCGATAAAGCGCATAGTCGCCGTCACCGAAGAATATCTGCGCGCGGCCGTTGCCACGCTGGGTGACGTGGTGCGGATAACCGGGGATGACGACACGCGCGAGACGGGCCATCCGGCATGGATGTCCCACCGGAACGCGGCGAGTCAATTGAGTGCACCGTCACCGCAATCAGTTTGTTTCGGCGAGACTCGATCCATTCGCCAAAAAGACTATCACTGGACGCCTCCCTCTTCAAACGGCGATGTCGTAGCCTATTGCCCTCAGTTACGCCGGAGAATGGAAATGAAGCGCCGAGACTTCGTCGCGATGATCATTGGCGGCGTGACGGCTTCGCCACTGATCGCGCGAGCCGAGCAAGGAAAAAACATTCCGAGGGTTGGATACATCGATCCTGAAACTCGCAGTTCGGGAATACAAGGTTTACTCGCGGGCCTTGACGAACTCGGTTATGTCGATGGCCGCAACATCAAGTTGATAAAGAGACAGTTTGCCGCTCCAACGGTGGCTGATATGCGGGCGGCGATATTAGCTATAATTCGCGACGTCGACATACTCGTTGTCAGTGGGACCGTTGGCGGTGTCGCCGCGAAATCCGTCACCTCTGAGGTGCCGGTAGTATTTATTTCGGTGGGCGCCCCGGTGGACATCGGCCTGGTGAAGAGTTTAGCCAAACCAGGTGGAAACATGACAGGAATTGCCTTTGAAGCCGCCGAGGAAACATACGCGAAACGGCTCCAACTCTTGACAGAGATTGTGTCAGGCGTTTCCCACGTCGCAATCTTGGGGGCTGCGGGCGATCCGAACTTTGTGTTTGCGATGGCATCCCTGAAGCGGTCAGCGCCGGGTCTAGGGGTTTCAATAACTCCGTTTGAAATAAAGACTGCCGATGATCTTGGGCAAGCGTTTGATGAGATGAAGCGGGCTCAAGTGCAAGCTGTACTCGTCGTTGCTGGATATCTCACGTACAGCAGCATCAAAAAGACAGCCGATCTTGCATTGAGCTATCACCTTCCTTCTTGTCATGGCTTCAAGGAAGCGGTGCCTGCTGGCGGCCTGATCAGTCTCGGACCTGACTTGATATCCTTAGGACGCCAAGGTTCCCGATTGGTCGACAAGATAATACGAGGTGAGCGACCTGCGGATATTCCGGTGGAGCAGCCCGACCGATACGTGATGAGCATCAATCTAAAGACCGCGAGGTTGTTAGGCATCACCGTGCCACCTGCGCTGCTTGCGGGGGCCGACGAGGTGATCGAATAGCCGCCGTCGCGCGGTGCATTAGTCTGCTTCTGTGCCGGCGCCTACTCCAAGCAACCGATCTTACGAGTACGTGCCCCAAGAGTAGCCCTTGCGGTGCACTTAATTCCATATGTCCATGCGTCCGTCTCGGCACGCGCTACCTGTGGTGACTGCCGCCTGCGTTTTTTGTTGCAGGCGGGCCGTGGGTGCGGCCAGCATCCGGCATTCCCTGCGCCCTCTTCTCTTCGAGGGTGACGCACGATGAATCACTCGGGCACGAACGTGCCGCGGGAATGCGGAGTCACATCCCCTCCACTGTCATGCCCCGGTTTAACCGGGGCATCCAGTATTCCAGAGGCGTCTCGGCTCAAGCACGGCCGTCTCTGGAATACTGGATCGCCCGGTCGGAGCCGGGCGATGACACCGGAATTGTGTTTGGCAGTCAGGCTACAATGATTCTCTCACAAGCTCGTCCTGACCGCTCAGGCCGGCTCCGCGGCCTTCGCCGCCATCGGCCTGGGCGCAGCGCCGCCGCCGGGCCGCATGTGGAATTCATAGGTCATCAGATGCCAGGGCGCGGGCGCGTCCTTGCCGTCGGGCATCTTCGCGTCGGTGCGCTTCTCGATCTTCGCGACCAGCTCGTCCTTCACGCCGAACACGACATCGGAATCGAGATATTTGTCGCCGCCGATGAAGACATGCGTGATCAAGGGCTCGTATCCCCTGGCGTTGACGAGGAAATGCACATGCGCCGGCCGCATCGGATGGCGTTTGGTCTGCATGATCATCTCGCCGACCGGGCCGTCGGTCGGGATCGGATAGCTGCAGGGCAGGATGGTGCGGAAGAAGAAGCGGCCGTCATTATCCGTGACAAAACGTGCGCGCGAGGTCGGACCGTGCGTGGCGTAGGAAGGCTTCTGCGAGTCGTAGAGGCCATCGTCGTCGGCATGCCAGACATCGACGGGAACGCCAGCAAGCGGCTGGCCCTTCAGATCGGTGACGCGGCTCTGCACGAACATCTTCTCGCCGGTCATGTTGTGCGGCGAGATGTCGGTGCCATGCGCCATCTGCTTGTGCTCGCCGACATAGAAGGGGCCCAGCACCGTCGTCTGCGTTGCCCCTTCCCGCTCGCGATGGTTCACCGCGTCGACCAGCATGGAGACGCCCATCACGTCGGACAACAGGATGAACTCCTGACGGATCGGCGTGCATTTCTGGCCGGTGCGGGTCAGGAAATCGATCGCATATTCCCACTCCTCGAAGGTGAGGTCGGTCTTGCGCACATAATCGTGAAGCGACTTCACCAACTCCTGCAGCAGGAATTTGGCCCGCGGGTTCGGCGTGTTCTCAAAGCTTTTGACGACGGCAGCGGTCAGGTCGGCTTCGTTGAATTGGGGCATGGGAACGTTTCCTGCGATGGTGCCTGTAAGCACAAGAACCCTACACCGGCAGCCGGTTTCGGGTAAGCGCGGAACGGTTGGAACACAACCGGCTTTCAGTTATCAAGGCCCTTCCCCGCCCTTTCGGAGACCATCCCGATGCTCGCCCCGACCCCCGCCTCGCCCGAATCCGTCGGCATGTCCAAGGCCGGCCTCGACCGGGTCGAAGCGCATCTGAAGAGCCGCTATCTCGACTCGGGCCGCTTTCCCGGGATCCAGACGCTGGTCTACCGCCGCGGCAAGGTGGTCCACAGTGCGGTGCAGGGCTTTGCCGATGTCGAGCGCAAGGTGCCGGTCAAGGACGACACCATCTACCGCATCTATTCGATGACCAAGCCGATCACCAGCACAGCCTTCATGATGCTGTTCGAGGAAGGCAAGGTCGCGCTCGACGAGCCCGTCGCCAAATACATCCCGGAATGGAAGAATCTCGGCGTGTTCGTCGCCGGCATTGCGCCCGCCTTCCTGACCCGGCCGCCGACGCGGCCGATGCTGATCGTCGATCTCCTGCGCCACACCTCCGGCCTCACCTATGCCTTCCAGCAGCGCTCCAATGTCGACGCGGCCTATCGCGAGGCCAGGATCGGCGAGGTCGAAAAGGCCGGAACGCTCGAAACAATGATCGAGGGTCTCGCCGGGATTCCGCTCGAGTTTTCGCCGGGAGAGGCCTGGAATTATTCCGTCGCTACCGACGTGATTGGCTATCTCATCGGCAGAATCTCGGGACAACCGTTCGAGCGGTTCGTAAAAGAACGGATTCTCGATCCGCTCGGCATGAGCGATACCGGCTTCCATGTGCCGGCGGAGAAGGCGCATCGCCTTGCGGCCTGCTATTCCGCCGATGCGACGGCCGGCAACTTCACCCTGCAGGACGACCCGAAGACCAGCCCCTTCCTGTCGCCGCCCTCGTTCGTTTCCGGCGGCGGCGGGCTGTGCTCGACCGCAGCCGACTATCTCACCTTCTGCCGCGCGCTGATCAATGGCGGGGAACTCGGCGGCGTCAGGCTGATCGGGCCCAAGACGCTGCAATTGATGACCTCGAACCATCTGCCCGGCGGGCTCGACCTGCCTGGCATGTCGCGCTCGCTGTTCTCGGAAGCGACCTATAACGGCATCGGCTTCGGGCTCGGCTTTGCCGTCACGATGGAGCCTGCCAGGACTCTGATCCCCGGCAGCCCCGGCGAATATAATTGGGGAGGTGCGGCGACGACCTCGTTCTGGATCGATCCGGCGGAAGAGCTGATCACCATCTTCATGACCCAGGTGCTGCCGTCGAGCGCCTATCCGCTGCGGCGCGAATTGCGGACGCTGGTCTATTCCGCGATCACCGAAAGCAACCTCTGAAAAAAGGGTTCCGCGCGCGGGCGATGCGTGCGGAACCCGCCAAAATCTTTGACGAATTTGCGCCGCTTCTCCTATGCTCCACGCGAAATTCGGGGTGGAAGCGAAACCGCGTGCAAAAGCCGTCATTGTCCGTGCGCCTCGTCCTGCTGGTCGCGGGGACTACGCTGCCGCTGATCGTGTTCGCGGTCGGCATCGTCTTCCATAATTACGAACAGGATCGCAAGGACGCGAGCCAGCGCGTGCTGGAAACGGTGCGCAGCATCCGCCTGGTGCTCGATGCCGAGGTGCAGCGGATGACGGGCGGGCTACAGGTGCTTGCGCTGACCAATTCACTGCGCAACGGCGACTTCGACAGCTTCCGCCGCATTGCCGCAGGCTTTCTCGACCAATACGGCAAAGACGGTGTCGTGCTGGTGGCAGACCGCGAAGGCCGCCAACTGTTCTCCTCGGTCACAGCCGATACTGCGAGCCTGCCGCCACGCAACAACAAGCAAATCGTCGACAAGGTGTTTGCGACCCGGCGGCCGCAATATTCGAATTTGTTCATCGGCGCGGTCAAGCAACGGATGATCCTCACCGTCGAGGTGCCGGTCATTCGCGACGGGGAGGCAATCTACGACATCTCCTTTAGCCCCCCGATCGAGATGTTCCAATCCATTGTCGAGAAGCAGCGCCCAAGTCCGGACTGGACGATTTCGATCTTCGATCGCGACGGCGTCAATTTTGCGCGCGTGCCGAACCCGGAAGCGACCATCGGTCAGCGCGCGTCCCCCACGCTCTACGCCGAAATGTTCAAAAGGGGGGAGGCAACCCTGGGGACGGTGTCGCTCGAAGGCGTGCCGCTGCTCACGACCTTTGCGCGATCTTCGCTAACCGGCTGGACTGTGGCTGCCGGTGTCTCGCAAAGTTCGCTGATCGCGCCGCTTTGGCAGTATCTCGCTATCGTCAGCGTGATCGGCTTGCTGCTGCTTGCGATCGGACTTGGCTTCGCGGTCCGCATGGCAACGACGATCGCGCGCGGCGAGATGCTGCACGACCTCCTGATCGAGGAGCTCAATCACCGCGTGAAGAACACGCTCGCGATCCTGCAGGCGATCGCGGCGCAGACCTTCCGCAGCGCATCGGGCGCCGAGCGCGAGAAGTTCGAGGGCCGGCTCGGGGCGCTCGCGGAAGCGCATAACCTGCTGAGCCAGGAGAAATGGCAGGGATCGGAACTCGCCGAGGTGATCGAGCGCGTGCTGCAGCCCTATGTGCTGACCAATCCCGAACGGGTGAAGATGTCCGGTCCCAGTGTGCCGCTGTCGCCTCGGCTTGCCGTGGTGCTGTCGATGATCGTGCACGAGATCGCGACCAATGCGGCAAAATACGGTGCGCTGTCCAACGACAGCGGCCGCGTCACGCTCGAATGGGTGGTCCTGGACGAAATCCCGCGAAAACTGCGCCTGATCTGGACGGAGGCTGGCGGGCCGCCGGTGGTCGCGCCGGTGCAGCGCGGCTTCGGTTCGCGGCTGATCGAGCGAAGCGCGCGCGACCAGCTCGGCGGCGAAGCGACGGTCGATTTCCTCCCCCGCGGCGTGGTCTACACCGTGCTCTGCTCGCTCGAGGAAAAAAGCTAGCCGAAGCTTTGCAACGCCGGAAACGTCTCGAGCAGCCAGATGCTGACATTGGACACGGCGCCGGTGAGAAAGCCGATGCCGGTGATGATCATCAGGACGCCCATCGCGCGCTCGACCGTCGCCAGATGCCGCTTCATGCGCGCGAACACCGCCGAGAACTGCTCGACCATGAACGCCGCGATCAGGAAGGGAATGCCGAGGCCCGCGGAATAGACCGCAAGCAGGCCCGCGCCCTTGGCGACGGTGGCTTCCGCCGCCGCGATCGACAGGATAGCGGCGAGGATCGGACCGATGCAGGGCGTCCAGCCGAACGCGAAGGCGAGCCCCATGACATAGGCGCCCCACAGACCGACGGGTTTCGGCATGGTCAGCCGCCCTTCCCGCATCAACAGGCCGATCCGGGTCAGGCCAAGGAAATGCAGGCCCATCACGATGATCACGATGCCGGCAACGATCGCAAGCTGCGCCGACCAGGCGCGGATCAGGCCGCCGATCAGGGAGGCGCTGGCGCCGAGCAGCACGAACACGGTCGAAAAGCCCGCCACGAACAACAGCGCAGAGATCATCACCGCGCGCCGCGAAGAGGATTCCGTCTCCTCGTTGGCGACGTGCTCGATGGTGGCGCCGGTGAGATAGATCAGATAGGGCGGGACCAGTGGCAGCACGCAAGGAGACAGAAAGCTGACCAGGCCGGCGAGCAGCGCCGCCGGGATCGAAACGTTTTGAATCATGCCGCCATCGCCATCTCGTCACGCAGGCCCGCGGGGCCTCCAATGCGTACTACGCTGCATAGCCACGCGCCGTATCGATGGCGAGGATTTTTTCCCGATCACAAATGCGGCACCGCACGCCTGAATGGCGCGGCGAAGGCACGAGAAATTGTGATTGGTTTTCCGGTCTACTTCACGACGCGGAGCAGCGCGCGCCGCCGGGACTGGCCCTCGCGCGCACGCTCTTCGGAGCGCACCATCTCGTCGCAGAGCGCCTTCAGCTCGTCGTCCGTAACCCTGTTGAGCTTCATGCGCAGATCAAGAATGGCAAGTGACACCAACCGCGCGGTGTCGCCGTTGCCGTTATCCCAAAGAGCGGCCCGGCAGGCCTCGAGGGCCTCGAGAACAGAAAGCAGTTGTTCGTCTGAATTAGACACCGGCACTCATTCCATTACTCAGGTTGCCACCAAAACAAGCCTGCGAGGCGCGTCGTCTGTCGCAAGCGCCTTTGGCGCTACTCCGTTCCATGAAAGCCGCGAACAGCCCACCCGAACAGCACGAGGGGCCTGCAGGCTCGAAAATCATTTCATTGCGACATGAGCCGAAAGTCGCGATCCGTCCCGCGTGGTCAACGGCCTTTCGGCGGTTGGCGAGCGCCGCACAGGGCTCGGAGGGCGTGGGCCGTCGCGCCCAGGCGAGATATTCCTGCTGCAGATCGACCGGCCGCAGGGCATCCGAACCGGCGGCGGCGCGAAGACTGATTATGGAAATCATGTGGCGGCGTGTCGCAGTTCGAAACACTCCAAATTGGCCCCGAACATCCTCCCAATACCGTTCATAACGGTAAGGTTGAGTGCTAAAATAGAGGACACCCGTCCCGCCACGGTTGTAGTCCGTGCAGGTTTCTGCCAAATTTAGCAGACAGAAAGGCTTTGTATGCATCTGGCAGTGGAAAGGGGCGTTCCGTCAGAAGAACGCCGACACGTCGCCCTCAACAGTCTGAAGGACTGGGACGCTGCGCGCGTTTTCCTGGAAGTCGCGCGCTGCGGCAGCTTCCGCTCCGCGGCCGATAAGCTTGGCCTTTCCATCAATGCCGTACGCCGCCGCGTTGGCGATTTCGAGCGGCAAACCGGCGCCACCATGTTCATCCGCGATGTCCACGGTGCGCGCCTCACCGAGGAAGGCGTGCATGTCGTCGCCGCCGTCGAGCGGATGGAGGCGGCCGCCTTCGACCTTTTGCGCGCCAGTGTTTCCGCCACCAATGAACTGTCCGGCGAAATCAGGGTGGCCGTCACCGAGGGCCTTGGCACGTTCTGGATAGCCCCTCGCCTGGTCGATTTTCAGCGCTCCTATCCGAACATCCTGATCGACCTGCATTGCGCCATGCGCAGCGCTGACGTGTCGCGACATGAAGCCGATATCGCCATCCAATTGTCGCGGCCGGCGGTGTTGGACATGAAGCAGGTCCGGCTTGGCCGGATGCATCTGATGTTCTTCGCGAGCCAACACTACCTCGACACCTACGGCATGCCGAAGACAGCGGAAGAACTGGTCAAGCATCGCCTGGTCATGCAGGCCTCCGACGAAGTGATGGCGAAGGATGCGTTCGCAAGCCTGTTTCCGGGCTACAGCGAGCGCGACCTCGTGGTGATGAAGACGAACGTCTCCAGCGCCAATTACTGGGCCGTCGCCAACGGCGCCGGCATCGGCGTGTTTCCGACCTATGCGCAGGCGCTGGGCGGGAAAATGATACCGCTTGATATCGATACGCGCTGGTCGCTCGACATTTGGCTTTCCTATCATCCAGGCAGTGGCCGCATCCCGAGGGTGCGGCACATGATCGACTGGCTGATAGGGGCCTTCAATCCCGCTAAATACCCGTGGTTTGGGGACGAATTCCTCCATCCGCGGGAGCTTGAGGCGGTTAATATGGGTGAACCCCTGACCCATTTGTTCGGGGGCTTTCCGACCGAAGGACGGTGAGACGAGAATGAATAAATCAGCAGCTAAGAAAATGAAGCAACGCAGTGCGGGCAAACCCGACATTGAGCTTGGCAAGCGGATTCGGCTGCGGCGTGTCGAGCAGAAGATCTCGCAGGCCGAGCTCGGCGACAAACTTGGCGTGAGCTTCCAGCAGGTCCAGAAATACGAGAAGGGTGTCAACCGCGTCGGCGCCGCCCGTTTGCAGCAGATCGCCAATGCGCTCGACGTGCCCGTCACGTTTTTCTATGACGGCGACAACAAGGCGCGTGAAGTCGAAAGCCTCCTGTTCCTGGACAGCGCTTTCAGCCTCCGGTTGCTGCGCGCCTACAGCAAGATCAAGGATCAGACCGTGCAGCGTCAGCTCGTGTCCTTGATGGAATCGATTGCTGCCAACGAGGAATAAGCGTCAGGAATGGGGCCCTGTCGCTCTTCCTGCCAGATCATCGTGCTGCGTGCGCGCCGCGGACACGATCGATCAGGCTGGCCGCATCCATCGGTACATGATCGCCACGCCAGGCCACATGCTGGTCGGGACGCGATAACACCAGCCTGCCGTAATCGTATGCGGCGGGCGGCTTCTTCGCGTCCAGAACCCTGAGCGGTACGCGCTTTTCACGCGCCGCGTCGCTCAATGCGGTGACGTCGAGAGCCGGATCGAACCTGAGCAGCGTGAACTCGGGCCCCATCGCGTCATAGATCGAGCTTCCGTCCTCGCAAAAGAAATGCGGCGTGCGGCAGCCCGGCACGGTCGAAGGCGTATAGCTGTTCATGGTGTAGGACGGCTGCGCCGCGCCGTCATAGGCAATGATCGGCGAGCGGTCGTAATAGGCGCCGAAATTCAGGCCGGCGCAGGCATATTGCTGAACGTTGATCTCATAGGTGAGACGCCCGACCTCGCGCCGCGCCGCCTCCCCGCGTGGCCCCTCCTCCTCGATTTCGGCCGGCACCGCGCCGCGCCGCTTGATCTCGGCTTCCGCATGCGACATCGCAAAGCGCGAGACCTGGCTCGTGATCGGCAGGCGCTCGGCCTCATAGGCATCGAGGATCCGTTCGGGCGCCCAGCCGTTGAGATGCGCGGCCAACAGCCATGAGAGATTCATCGCGTCCGCAATGCCGGCATTCATGCCGTAGCCGGCATAGGGCACCCAGATGTGCGCGGCGTCGCCCGCGATGAAGGCGCAGCGGTCGCGGAATTTGTTCGAGATCAGGCGGCGGCCGTACCAGTCCTCCTTCGAGATGATCTCGTATCTGAAATCGGCGCCGACGCCGAGAATGGTGCGCAAGCACCCGTCGCGGTCGACCGCCTCGAAATCGTCCTCGCCGGGCCTGAGATAATTGTGCACCAGCCAACGCTCGTGGCCGTCGATGGCATAGACCATGCCGGAGCGGCGCGGGTTGATGGCGCCGGTGCCCCAAGCGCTTGGGTGCTGCTGGCGGTCGATCAGGCCGGGCGCGCGAATGAAGGTCGACTGCACCCGCTGGATGATCGCGTCGCCGGACAATTCGGCGCCGATCGCCTTGCGCACCACCGAGCGCGCGCCGTCGCAGCCGATCAGGAAGCGGCACGCGACGCGGCGCAGATTGCCGCTGTCGAGGTCGCGCAGGCTGACGCGCGCGCCTTTCTCCTCCACCGCCACGTCATCGACCGACGTACGGTTGACGATGATGATGCGCTCCTGCGCGGCTGCATGCTCGAACAGGATCGGCTCGAGGAAGATCTGGTTGATGCGATGCGGCGGCTCGGGCGTCGGCCAGTTGGAGTCGGCGGCATCGGTTGCGGTGAAGCGGTCGCGGCGGCAGGGAATCTTGATGCGGGTCAGCTCGGCGCCGGTGAACGACGTGCGATAGCTGATGTCATGCGGGTAGTCGGCGGGCAGCCCGGCATTGCGGATCTTGTCGGCAATGCCGAGCCGGCGGAAAATCTCCATGGTACGCGCGGCGACGTGGTTGCATTTCGGCTCCGGCGGCGCGGCGCGGGCGCGCGTCTCCACGACCGTCACGTCGATCCCGCGCCAGGCCAGATCGATCGCAAGCGTGAGCCCGACCGGCCCGGCGCCGACTATCAGCACATTGGTGTCGGTCATTCGGCTTCGGCGCCCGACTTCCTGACGATATCGGCCCAGCGGTCGACCTCGGTCCTGATGTAGGCGGCAAAACCGTCGGGCGTCGATCCCGGAAGCGGCTCGATCGCAATCGCGGTGAAGCGCTCGCTTGTGGCGGGATCGGACAACAGCTTTGCGATCTGCGCGGCAAGCATGTCCACGACCGGGCGCGGGGTGCCGGCCGGCGCCACCACGCCCTGCCAGGCCACGAGCTCGTAGCCGGCAAGCCCGCCCTCGGCGATGGTCGGGATGTCCGGCGCGGCCGTGACGCGCTTCGGCGTGGTCACGCCCAGCACCCTGACCTTGCCCTCCTTGATCTGCTGCAGCGCCGGCTGCAGGTCCACGACCATGAAGGGAATATGGCCCGCGATCACGTCGAGCATCGCCGGAATGCTGCCGCGGTAAGGCACATGGCGGATGTCGATATTGGCCGCGGATTTCAGCATCTCCGCGCCGAGATGCTGCGGACTGCCATTGCCGGCCGAACCGTAGGCCAGTCCCGGATTGGCCTTGGCGTAGGCGATGAACCCGGCGAGGTCGTCTACCGGTAGCTTTGGGTTGATGATCAGCGCGAACGGCACGCCGGCGACCAGCGCAATCGGCGCGAAATCCTTCACCGGGTCGTAGGGCAGCTTCTTGTAAAGCGTCTTGTTGATCGCAAGCGTGGTCGAGGTCGCCATCAAGAGCGTGTAGCCATCCGCTTCGGAGCGTGCGACCTCTCCGGCGCCGAGCGTCGTGCCGGCGCCGGGCTTGTTCTCGACGATGACGACCGCGTTCAGCCCGGTCTTGATCTGGTCGGCGATCAGCCGGCCGAGCAGATCGGTGGTGCCGCCGGGCGGATACGGCACGATCATCTTGATGTTGCGGCTCGGATAGGCCGCCTGCGCCTGCGCAGGCCGGCTTGCAAGTACGGCCAGCCCGCCGACACCCAACATCGCCTGCCGGCGCGTCAACCCCATGGAGCCTCCCTGACGGCTATTTCCGCCTGTGCTTTGGCGAACCAACTGCGCGGTTGATGCGACATATCAAAGGCGGCCGGGGACAAAAAGGCGACCAAAGTCATATCCTTTTGGCTGTGCATCACGGGGGCCCCGGCACCTTCAACGCGCTGGGTGCGGTCAAGATCGACATGCCCAACTCCTATTCGGTCTACATGCACGACACCAACCAGCGCAACCTGTTCAACGACGACTACCACGGCTGCTCCCAGGTCGACAATGTGCGCGACCTCGCGACCTGGCTGCTGTCGGAAGAGATGCCGAAATGGAATCGCGCGGCCGTCGATGCTGCGATCGCAACGGGCGCGCATCAGGAGGTGAGCCTGCCGAAGAAGGTGCCGGTGGCCTGGATCTATCTCACCGCCTGGATGACCCGGGACCAGACCGTGCAGTTCCGCAACGACGTCTATGCCCAGGACGAGCAGCTTCTGGAAGCAACCGCCGAGGAAGCGGCGTTCTTCAACCAGGCCGCCAATCATCCATTGACGGCGCATCTCGCACGGTGATTGATACGTCCCCGTAAGAACAAGAATACGGGGAAACGCCATGATGATCCTACACCACGGCTGGCGCTCCAGCGCCTCGCGCCGGGTGCGGCTCTGCCTTGAGGAAAAGGGCCTCCCCTACGAGAGCCATGTCGTCGACATGGCGAAGATGGAGCATCATTCGCCGGAATATCTGAAGATCAACCCGCTTGGCGTGATCCCGACGCTGATCCATGACGGCAGGCCGCTGCATGAGAGCGGCACGATCTGCGAATATCTCGACGAGAGCTTTCCCGACCCGCCGCTCCGCCCTGCCACGCCCTACGAACGCGGTGAGATGCGGAACTGGATCCGGCATATCGACGCCCTGATCGGCAACCTCATCGTCTTCAACTGGCGCCATCATCTGCAGAAGGTGGCGGAGAAGTGGACCGATGCGGAACTCGCCGAGAAGATGAAGAGCATCCCGAGCAAGGAGCGGCAGGAAGCATGGCTGCGGGTGGCGCGCAAGCCCTATACCGAGGAAGAACGCGACGCGGCGCGGGCGAAGCTGGTGCAGTTGCTGGGCAGGATGGAAGCGGCGCTGAAACCCTCCGGTTGGCTGGTCGGCCAAGCCTATTCCATCGCCGATATCGCCGCCGTTCCCTTCGTCAAGCGGATCGACGAGGAGATTGCGCCGGATCAGGTATCCGAAAAGCACCATCCCCATGTGGCCGAATGGTGGGCTAGGATACAGGCCCGGCCGGCGTTTGAACGCGCCAATATCGGTCCCTTCGTCACGACCTATTCCTAACCGAGAGCGCCCCCAAGATGCTGGACGTCACCAAATCAGAGAAATCATACGCCGACGGCAAGATCCTCAAGAGCATCACCGACGGCGTGGGCGTCGTCACCTTCAACAATCCCGAGAAGCGCAACGCGATGTCGCTCGACATGTGGGAGGGGCTGGGCCAGGCGCTGACCGAATTGCGCGACGATGAGGCGGTGCGGGTCGTGGTGCTGGTGGGCGCCGGCGACAAGGCGTTCGTGTCGGGCGCCGACATCAGCCAGTTCGAGAAGACGCGGCACAACGCGGCGGCCTCGGAAGAATATTCCAGGCGCAGCGAGGCGCAGCGCGCGCTGCTCGGCAATTACCCGAAGCCGACGATCTCCTGCATCCGCGGCTTCTGTCTCGGCGGCGGCATGCAGGTCGCGATGCTGACCGACATCCGTATCGCCGCCGAGGACAGCCAGTTCGGCATCCCCGCCGCGAAACTCGGCATCGCCTACGGCTATGAGGGCCTGCGACATCTGGTGTCGCTGGTCGGCCCGTCGTGGGCACGCCTCATCATGTATACGGGCATGCGGATCGACTCCAAGGAGGCGCTGCGGATCGGCCTGGTCGATCGGGTGATCCCCACCAATGAATTGTGGGGCGAAACCATGGGGATCGCGCAGACGATTTCGGGCAACGCACCGCTTGCGATCAAGGCCGCGAAAATCACCATCGCACAGGTGCTGAAGGACCCCGCCGACCGAGACATGAAGGCGATCAAGCAGATCGGCCTCGACTGCATGGACAGTGAGGATTTTCGCGAAGGCCGCCGCGCTTTCATGGAAAAGCGCAAACCCCAATTCAAGGGCAAATAGCATTGGCCGTTGCGCGCATCACCGGGACAAATCAGCATGCATAAGCTCGTGGAAACATCCGCGCAGGCAGCGCCGCAAAGCCAGCCTTCAGGATTGCCATTGTCGCGGTTCAAGGTGATCGACCTGACGCTGGCGCGCGCCGGTCCCTCCTGCGTCCGCACACTGGCCGATTGGGGCGCCGACGTGATCCGCGTCGAGCCGCCGCCAGAGGAAGGCGAGGCCGGCGAACTGGTAGGCCGGCGCGACGGCTCGGACTTCCAGAACCTGCATCGCAACAAGCGCGCCATCACGTTGAACCTCAAAACCGACGAGGGCCGCGGGATCCTGATGCGGCTCGCGGAACAGGCCGACGTTGTCGTCGAGAACATGCGGCCCGGCGTCACCAGACGGCTCGGCGTCGATTATGAGTCCGTCCACAAGCGCAACCCGCGCATCGTCTATGGCAGCATTTCCGGCTTCGGCCAGTACGGCCCCTATACGTCGCGGCCCTCGATCGACCAGATCGCGCAGGGCATGAGCGGCATCATGTCCGTGACTGGCATTCCCGGCCAGGGGCCAGTCCGTGTCGGCGTCGCCGTCACCGACATCATGGCCGGCGCGTTCCTCGCGCAAGGGATTCTGATCGCGCTGCTCGATCGCGAGGTCTCGGGCCAGGGCCGCTGGGTGCAGACCTCGCTGATCGAGGCCGGCCTTACGCTGCTGGATTTTCAGGCGACGCGCTGGACCATGGACAAGAAGATTCCGCCGCAGGAAGGCAATAACCATCCGACCAATACGCCGATGGGGTGCTTTCCCACCGCGGACGGTCACCTCAACATCGCTGCCACCAGCAACAAGAATTTCAAGATTTTCTGCAAGCTGATCGAGCGCGAGACCATGGCGGCCGATCCGCGCTTCGCCTCGACCGCCCTGCGGCGGCAAAACAAAGAGGCGATGAACGAGATGATCGCCGCGGCATTGCAGGCCAGGACGACCGGCGAATGGTTTGAACTGTTGGTCGCAGCGGGTCTGCCCTGCGGGCCAGTCTACAACATCAAGCAGGCCTTCGCCGACCCGCAGGTCGAGGCGCTGCGGCTCAAGCGTTCGGTCGTCCATCCCCGCCTTGGCGAGCTCGACCTGGTGGCGCAACCCTGCGAGATCACGGGCTTCGACCGCGAAATCCGGACCGCCACACCCGACCTCGGCGAACACACCCATGAAATATTGGGCTCGCTCGGCTACAGCGCCGAAGACATCGAAAAGCTGAAGGTCGCGCGGGCGATCTAGCACCTGGCCCTTCCCGGGCTGCGCCGTGGGCGCCGCTTTCGCCAATGCCGGCGGTTGCCGAATGGGCGGGAGATCGGCGCTCGTGTTTCGCCTTGCCGCGATCAAATCGTGGCAGCTTCGCGGCAAAAATGGCAACGTGCGAGTTTGACGCACCACTCGCGGAAGATGCGGCGGCCGTGCCGTTTTTGTGCTAGACGGCTCCGGTGGGGGATGGAGCACGGGGTGCGGCAGGATCTGCAAGTACAGGTTCAGCGCGAGCTTTCCACCGGGATCGACCTGACGCGGTGGGTTGGCTCGCTTGCGCTCGCTGTCACGGTCGGCATGGTCTATTTCGTGGCAGCGCGGCTCAGCCTTTCTCTCCTGACCAAGCCGGAGGGCGTTGCGGTTTTCTGGCCTGCCGCAGGCGTGTCGGCCGGTGTCTTGATCGCGCTCGGACCCAAGGCGCGATGGCCGGTCGTTGCCGGCACGATGGCGGCAACGATCGCGGCCAATCTCTCCGGCGACCGTAATCTATCGAGCGCATTCCTCTTCGCTCTCTGCAATGCAGGGGAAGCCGTCCTCACAGCGTGGCTGATCGAGCATTACCTCGGTGCAGACTTGAGGCTGAGCCGGCTGCGCAACGTGCTGGGATTGACAGCGGCGGCGATCATAGGGACCGCCGTCTCGGGGGTGGGTGGTGCCCTCACATTCAAATTATTTCACAGCACGACGACTCCGATCTTGACCACCTGGCAGCACTGGTTCGCATCGGATGGCTTGGGAATCATCACGGTTGCGCCGTTGCTGATAGAGCTAGCCTCGGCCTCGCGGGACCGGCCGCCGTTGAACGAGCTCGTCGAAGGAGCACTGACGGTCGCGGTACTGGCGCTTGTGAGCGGACTTGCCATTTTCCTGCGGTCGGACCTTTTGGCCAACGTCGGGCCGGTCGCGGTGTTGTTCGCACCGCTGTTGTGGCTTGCCGCGCGTTGCCGACCGGTCTTTGCCGCGGCGGCCGCCTTCATCGTCAGCCTCTCGATCGTCTGGACGACCACCTTCGGCATCGGCTATTTCGGCAATCCGGATCTTTCAATGGACCAGCGCGTCATTGCCGCGCAATTGAGCATTCTCCTCGTGACGCTTGGCGCATCGGTTCTTGCCGCACTGTTTGCCGAAGTCCGCGACAAAAGGAGATTGGCCGAAGCCGCGCTGCGCGCGAGCGAGACGCAACGCTACCTCATCGAAACCGAAAGGCTGGCGGCGCTCGGCGGGCTGGTCGCAGGCGTCGCCCACGAAATCTCGAGCCCGATCGGCACCAGCCTCACAGTCGCATCGACCCTGGCGTATCGCAGCGCCGACTTCGCGGAGCAGATAGCCTCGCGCCAGGTAAAGCGCGCCCTGCTTGTCGAGTTCGCCGACGGCTGTCGCGGGGGCACGGAACAGCTCGTCGCGAACCTGCAGCGCGCTGCCGGCCTCATTCAATCGTTCAAGCAGGTCGCCGTCGATCGCAGCAGCGACGATCGGCGCGCCTTCGACCTCAGGCTTGCGACCGAGCAGGTCGTTTCAAGCGTGCGGGCGCGCCTCTTGAAGTCACAATCTTCACTCGTAATCGAGATACCCGCCGATATCGTCATGAACAGCTTCCCCGGCCCCTACGGGCAGGTGCTGACCAACCTCATCTTCAACGCCGTGACCCATGGCTTCGCCGATCGGCCCGGTGGACAGATGCTGCTCGAGGCACGCCGCCTGGGGCTGGACGAGGTTGAGATCACGTTCACCGATGACGGCAGCGGCATGCCGGAGGAGGTTCGACGCCACGTTTTCGATCCATTCTTCACTACCCGGCGCGCGAAGGGCAGCACCGGCCTCGGCCTGTACATCGTCCACAATCTCGTGACGCAGCAGCTAGGCGGCAAAATCACGCTCGCCTCCGCGCCTGGAAAGGGCACGACGATCTGCATGACCCTTCCCATGCTCGCGCCCGGCTGAGCCACCCTAGATCGGCAGCGCGGTGGTGCGCTTGACCGTGCGCAAGGTCAGCGCCGATTGCACGCGCGACACGCCGGGCAGCTGGGTCAATATGCGGGTGTGGATGCGTTCGAAATCGGCGGCGTCGCGATAGACGACCCGCAGTATGTAATCGGCAGGACCAGCAATCAGGTAGCATTCGACGATTTCCGGGTAGCGCTGGGCGGCGGTCTCGAACTTGTCGAGCGTCGACCGCCCCTGGTCCTTCAACGTCACCGACACGAAAGCGACGCCCGGCATGTTGGCGCGGGCGGTGTCGAGCAGCATGACATAGCCCGCGATCAGGCCATTCTCTTCCATCGCGCGGACCCGGCGCAGGCAGGCCGACGGTGACAGGTTCACGCGCTCGGCTAGTTCAGCGTTCGTCAGCCGGCCGTTGCGCATCAGCTCGCGGAGGATGGCGCGGTCGCGCTGATCGGTGGCGTCGTCCTGCATGAATCTGCAGCCATATTCCATAAATGTGCAATAAAGTTGTGGCGATAAGCAATCGTTCACTAAAATCGACCGATAATCGTCACCCTGTCAAGTTATCCTGAGCGTGCCAGGTCAAAGGAGGCCCGCGATGCTGGTAGGCGTTCCCAAGGAGATCAAGGACAACGAGTTTCGCGTTGGCATGACCCCGGCCGTCGCAGCGGAGTTGATCCATCACGGTCACGCCGTGCTGGTGGAGGCCTCCGCCGGACTCGGCTCGGGATTGACCGACGACGAGTACCGCAAGGCGGGCGCGGCTATCGTCAACGATGCCGGCGAGATTTTTGCGCGCGCCGAGATGGTGGTCAAAGTGAAGGAGCCGCAGGCCGCCGAACGCAAGCAGCTCCGCAGTGGCCAGACGCTGTTCACCTACCTCCACCTCGCCCCCGACCTGCCGCAGACCGAGGACCTGATCAAGAGCGGTGCCATCTGCATCGCCTATGAGACCGTCACTTCCGCAAGCGGCGGGCTGCCGCTATTGGCGCCGATGTCGGAAGTCGCAGGCCGTCTCGCCCCTCAGGTCGGCGCGCATGCGCTGGAAAAAGCGGCCGGCGGCCGCGGTATCCTGCTCGGCGGCGTGCCGGGCGCCCCTGCGGCCGACGTCCTGATCATCGGTGGCGGCGTTTCCGGCACCCATGCCGCGACCATCGCGCTCGGCATGGGCGCGCATGTCACAATCCTCGACCGTTCGCTCGAGGCGTTGCGCCGGCTCTCCGATCATTTCGAGGGCCGGGTGCAGACCATCTTCTCGACCCGCGCGGCGATCCGCGAATGGGTGACGAAAGCGGACCTCGTCATCGGTGCCGTGCTGGTGCCCGGCGCCTCCGCGCCCAAGCTGATCACCCGCGAGATGCTCGGCACCATGAAACAGGGTGCCGTGCTGGTCGACATCGCCATCGACCAGGGCGGTTGCGCCGAAACCTCCAAACCGACCACCCATTCGGACCCGACCTATGTCGTGGACGGGGTCGTGCATTACTGCGTCGCCAACATGCCGGGCGCGGTGGCGCGGACCTCGACCTTCGCGCTCAACAACGCCACGCTGCCCTTTACGCTGGCGCTCGCGAACAAGGGCTGGCGCAAGGCCCTCAGCGACGACCCACATCTGCGCGCCGGGCTGAACGTCTGCGCCGGCCACATCACCTGCGAGCCGGTCGCCGCCGCCCACGGCCTGCCCTACCGCTCGGCCGAAACCCTGCTGTCGGAGGCGCGGCTGGCACAGGCGAGCTGAGACGAAGTCGCCACGGCATAGCCGCCGAGCTCGCGCTGGAGATCGCGCCGGAAGTCGTGATAATCGACCTCGATCAGGTGCCGCGGTGCCGTGCCGTACCGGCGCCGGCGCAAACTTGCTTCCCTTTCGCTTCTGGCGCCGACGTCTGAAGGACGCTGCAGCACGCCCTTGATCTGCAGCGCCGCGATACGGGCCTGGAGATCGGCGAGCCGCCAGATGCATCCGATCGGCTGAAACAGGCCGATGAAGTAAAGGTTTTCGATTCGCGGGTGCATCATGCTCAGATAGAGCGGTGGGAAGCGCGTGAAGTCCGCTCCCATGATCGCATCATCGAGGAAGGGGTAGCCGAAGCGAAAGCCGGTCGCCCAGATGACCGTATCGAAATGATCGGCTGAGCCGTCGCTGAACCGGACCAGCCGGCCGTCGAGGCGGGAGATCGCCGGACGCGCGCGTACCGAGCCGTCGCGCAGCGCGCCGAGGATACCTGTGTTGAGGGTGGGATGCATCGCGATCGGGCTGCCCTTCGGCGCCTGCAAGCCGTATTTCTCCCACGGCCCGACCTGAAACCGCACGACGGCCCTGGCGATGGCATCGAGCAGGAATCGCGGCGAGTTCGGCAAATAGCGCCGCAGTTTCCCGTAGACCTGATCGGTGGGCCGGCCGAACATCATCTTCGGCAGGATGAAATAGCCCTCGCGCATGCTGATGCTGACCGAACCCGCAACGCGCGACACGTCGACGGCGATGTCGCAGGCGGAATTGCCGCCGCCGACGACCAGGACCCGCTGGTTTTCGAACGGCTCCGGCCGCTTGTATTCGCGCGAATGCAGCATCCGGCCGGAGAAGGCGCCCGGATATTCCGGCATCAGGGGATCGCGATGATGTCCGGAACATACGATGAGATCATCGAACGTCTCGACACGCTTTCCCCGGGGTCCCGGTCCCGCGACGCCGACCGACCATTTTCCGTCGGGCCGACGGCTTGCGCTTTCCACGCGCGTCTCGAGTGCGATTTTTGCAGGCAGATTGAAATGCGCCGCATAGGCCTCGAAATAATCGAGCATCTGCCGATGCGACGGAAAATCCGGGTAATCACCCGGCATCGGAAAATCCTCGAACTCCGATAGCCGCTTTGACGAGATCAGCCGCGTGGCCTGGTAGACGCTGCGCCGGTCGGGTGCGTCGTCATACACCCAGTTGCCGCCAATCGCGGATGCTTCCTCGTAGCAGACGATATCGTCGATCCCGGCTGCGAGCAGGTTCTTGACCGTCGTAAGCCCGCAGGGTCCCGCACCGATGACGCAAACGCGACGCGAAGGCGGGGAGCGGGCGGCCCGGATCGATGGATTCATGGGATGTAGACGGGCTTCGCCACGGAAGGACTCATGAGCACGCAATCCGCATGCGTCAGCGGCAGGGGATTCCCTGCGCCGCCGCGATCTGGGCAATGATATGCTTGTGGATGTCGGGCAGCGTCGTCATGACCACATGGTCCGCCCCCGGCCGGCTGGACAGGTCGACGTTCTGCAGCTTGCCGTGGAAGCCGGCATCGGTCTTGATCGACGAGCCGATGCCTTTGGACAGATAATAATTCTCCAGACGGCGCACGTTGCCAGAGACCTGGCTCGTTGCCACCGGATCCATGGTCACCATGAGCGCCACCTGCAGACCCGCCTCCTTAAGGCGCTTGGCGACGTCGACTACCGCGGCCGCCCCGAACGAATGGCCCACAAGGACGATCGAACCGATCTTGCCGGACTTGCATTCCTCGATGGCTTCGGACGCGGTCAGCGGCGCCGACAAGTGGTTCGAAACCTCGGTCTGCACGCCGCGCTGCCGCAGCTCGGCGGCAAGCAGATCAATCCCCGGAGAAAAGACGTTCATGAAGCCGCGGATCAGGAACACCTTTTGCGGTCCTGCCGCATTGGCGAGGCCCGGCAGGCCAACGGCGGCCGAAAAAATCAACACCGCGGTGAATCTGAGCAATGAGCCTGTCACGTTGAAATAGTGCGCTGGTTTCCCCTATCGCTGGTATCTTTCCAACTCCCCCGTTGCAGTCAAGTAATGGAAGTGTGATGGGGCCACGTGCCTGTGAACTGATGTAACGCTGCATCATTCCCGCCTGGCAATGAGGGGGATTTTCATCAGGTTCGCATAGACTACAACGCCGCCAGCACCGCCTTGGCGATGTCGGCGGTGCCGTTCCTGCCGCCGAACTCCATCGGCTTGATACCGCCGGCATAGGCCTGGTCGACCGCGCGCTCGATCTTCTCGCCGGCTTCGGCGGCGCCCTCCAGGCCGTGCTTGTCGGCCAGCCAATCGAGCATCATCGCCGCCGACAGGATCATGCCGGTCGGATTGGCCTTGCCCTGCCCCATGATATCAGGAGCCGTTCCATGGCAGGGCTGGAACACCGCATAACGGTCGCCGATGTCGGCCGACGGCGCCATGCCCATGCCGCCGATCAGTCCTGCGGTGAGGTCGGAGAGGATGTCGCCGAACATGTTCTCCATCACCATGACGTCGAAATCCCAGGGGCGCTTGACCAGCATTGCCGAGCAGGCATCGACATATAGATGGTCGGCTTTCACTTCCGGATGACGTTGAGCGGCCTCATCGAACATCTCGCGAAAGAACGCGAAGGCCTTGAAGACGTTGGCTTTATCGACGCAGGTGAGAGCACCCGGACGGCCACGCTTCTTGCGACGCTCGGCAAGCCTGAAGGAAAACTCGAACAGCCGCTCCGAGGTCTTTCGGGTGATCACGAGCGTCTCGCGCGCGTCGTCCTTGGTCACCACGCCCTTCCCCATCGAGGCGAACAGGCCTTCGGTCGACTCCCGG
>Ga0207707_10000398_pt1 | contig 45384 bp, 42 predicted proteins | sample KBSC83BmetaG_FD_184336 | JGI IMG/M metagenome (GOLD analysis project Ga0207707, IMG submission 184336) | Corn rhizosphere microbial communities from Kellogg Biological Station, Michigan, USA - KBS C8-3B metaG (SPAdes) (version 2) | ecosystem: Host-associated > Plants > Roots > Rhizosphere ... | reverse complement strand
GCCGGCCGGGACACGAAGCGACGGAATCGCGACCAGCGCCAGCGGCACCAGGAAGAACAGCGAGATGCCCCAATCGGTCTTCATATAGACCGTGAAGATCAGCCCGCCCAGCGGCGGCCCGACCGCAACGATGGCCTGGATCCACCAGACGTTCAGCGCCTGCGAAACATTGACGCCGACGTTGGGACCGCGCGACCAGGCATGCGCCGGCCATCGCGGCGGCCAGGCGAGCGCGAGCAGCGCGAGCACGACCGGCAAGGCCAGCAGCGCGACGTTGTGGCCGATATAGCCGAGCACGAGTTTGGCGTTCAGCGCGCGGTCCGACAGGCCGTAGACGTCGCCGGCATAGGTCAGTGGCACGAAGTCGACCTGCTTGAGCCAGATCAGATGCGGGATCATGGCGACGGCAAGCGTTGCGATCGCGACCCACGGCGCGGGCGAACGCAAGAATTTCAGCCGCTCGGGATGGATCAGCGCCGCAAGCCCGATGGCGCCGATCATGGTCAGCACCCAGTATTTGGTCATCAGCGCCAGCGCGCCGGCGAGCCCGAGCAGGATGCCGCTTTGCCATGTGCGTTTCCCGAAGGCGTTGAGATAGGCCAGCACCAGGAGCGGCAGGGTGACGAGTTGCAGCAGATCGGGATTGTACTTGAAGCCCTTGAAGTTGAAGATCGGATAGAGCGCGAGCATCACCACGACCAGGAAGGCGCGGCGGTAATCGACGACGCGAAGCGCGATGAACCAGCAGATGACAAGGCCGATGCCAAGCGTCGTCATCGCGAGCGCATAGGTCGCCCAGTCCTGCACCGGGAAGAAATCGAACCACAGGCCCGCAATCCAGCCCGAAAGCGGCGGATGCTTGCCGTAGCCGAACTGGAACTTCTGGCCCCAGGCGAAGGCTTCCGCGACGTCCATGTGAACGTCCTGCGCCGCCTTCAATTCGATCAGGATCCTGGTCCAGAGCAGGCCGTGCACCAGCGCGAAACTGATCACGAGCCAGAGGGCGGTATCCGGGCGCGTGGCGCGCGAGGCCAGCCACGCGGCCATCCGCCGGAAGCTCAGCCGGCGGCGGCGCCGGGTCGCGGCGGCGGGTAAGGACGAGGCGGTCGACATGCTCTCACGCGTAGCGCGTTTTGCGGGCGAGTGGAATCAGCTTGGCGTGAACAAAACCCCTTGAAATCCAGCAATATGGTTGCCGCACCGAGTCCCGGATGCTATCCCGCGCCCCATGACGACTGCCCCCATTCCCAACATCCGCAATTTCTCCATTGTCGCCCATATCGACCATGGCAAATCGACGCTGGCCGACCGCCTGATCCAGATGACCGGCGGCCTGACCGATCGCGAAATGGCGGGCAAGGAACAGGTGCTCGATTCCATGGACATCGAGCGCGAGCGCGGCATCACCATCAAGGCCCAGACGGTTCGCCTCGCATATCGCGCCAAGGACGGCAAGGATTACATCTTCAACCTGATGGACACGCCGGGCCATGTCGACTTCGCCTATGAAGTCTCGCGCTCGCTCGCGGCCTGCGAAGGCGCGCTGCTCGTGGTCGATGCCAGCCAGGGCGTCGAAGCGCAGACCCTCGCCAATGTCTATCAGGCGATCGACAACAATCTTGAAATCGTGCCGGTCCTGAACAAGGTCGACCTGCCCGCGGCCGAACCGGACAAGGTGAAGCAGCAGATCGAGGACGTGATCGGCATCGACGCGTCCGACTCCGTCATGATTTCGGCCAAGACCGGCGAAGGCGTGCCCGACGTGCTCGAAGCCATCGTCACGCGGCTGCCGCCACCCAAGGGCGACCGTGATTCAACTCTGAAGGCGCTGTTGGTCGACAGCTGGTATGACGTCTATCTCGGTGTGGTCGTGCTGGTCCGGATCGTCGACGGCGTGATGAAGAAGGGTAACCGCATCCGCATGATGGGCACCAATGCGGCCTATGACATCGAGCGCGTCGGCTTCTTCACGCCAAAGATGGAGCAGGTCGACGAGCTCGGCCCCGGCGAGATCGGCTTCATCACCGCCGCGATCAAGGAAGTCGCCGATACGCGTGTCGGCGACACCATCACCGACGACAGGAAGCCGGTCACCGAGATGCTGCCGGGCTTCAAGCCGGCGATCCCGGTGGTGTTCTGCGGCCTGTTCCCGGCCGATGCCAATGATTTCGAGACGCTGCGCGCGGCGATGGGCAAGCTGCGGCTGAACGACGCCAGCTTCTCCTACGAGATGGAAACCTCCGCTGCGCTCGGCTTCGGCTTCCGCTGCGGCTTCCTCGGCCTCTTGCATCTGGAGATCATCCAGGAGCGGCTCTCCCGCGAATTCGACCTCAACCTGATCGCGACCGCGCCGAGCGTGATCTACAAGATGAAGCTCACCGACGGCGGCGAGATCTCGATTCATAATCCGGTCGACATGCCCGACGTGGTCAAGATTGCCGAGATCGAAGAGCCCTGGATCGAGGCCACCATCCTCACGCCGGACGAATATCTCGGCAGCGTGCTGAAACTGTGCCAGGACCGCCGCGGCGCGCAAAAGGAGCTGACTTACGTGGGCTCGCGCGCGATGGTAAAATACGATCTGCCGCTCAACGAAGTGGTGTTCGATTTCTACGACCGGCTGAAATCGGTTTCCAAGGGCTATGCCTCCTTCGACTATCACCTCACCGACTACAAGCCTGCCGACCTCGTGAAGATGCAGATCCTCGTCAATGGCGAACCGGTGGATGCGCTGTCGATGCTGGTGCATCGCACCCGTGCCGAAGGTCGCGGCCGCGCCATGGTCGAGAAGATGAAGGAGCTGATCCCGCCGCACATGTTCCAGATCCCGATCCAGGCGGCGATCGGCGGCAAGGTGATCGCTCGCGAGACCGTGCGCGCGCTGCGCAAGGACGTCACCGCCAAGTGCTACGGCGGCGACGTCACGCGCAAACGCAAGCTTCTTGAGAAGCAGAAGGAAGGCAAGAAGAAGATGCGGCAGTTCGGCAAGGTCGACATCCCGCAGGAAGCCTTCATTGCCGCGCTGAAGGTGGATAGCTGAGGGCGCGCTCGATCTGCCGACCGTCTCGATGCCTGATATGGTGCGACCTGCGCCGTCAACAGGAAGCCGTCGTGTCTGATTTCGCGGGCCCGGAGTTTCTTTCGACCCTCTTTTTCAGTGCTCTCCGCTTTTTGGTTACGGTCTCGAGCGATCTCAGCGGCTGCAGTTCTGTGTTAAAGGCGTGTTTCAACACACCCTTGAGACGATCCTGATACTCGCATTCGCCAACCCGAACATTCCGCTTCATCGCGCACTCCACTTTGCCAACAAGGCCCAGCCGCAAAAATTAGCGCCCGGTCCGGAGATGCGACGCAAGGCTTATAGTCGGCAGGGCACCGGCGGTGCACGAACTGCGACAGCATAACTGTCTGATCAACATGTCGGCGGAAGGCACGAACAAGTCGAAGACGTCGCGCGCAAACGAAAATTTCGAAGCAGAAGAAAGGCAAGAACAAGACGCGACAATTCGGAAAGGTCGACATCCCGCAGCTTTCATTGCCGCACTGAAAGGTGGATAGCTGACTTCGTCGTCATTCCTGGGCGCGGCAAAGCCGCGAACCCGGAATCCATTCATCCATACGGTTGGCGGCAAGATGGATTCCGGGTTCGCGCTGACGTGCGCCCCGGAATGACGAGAGTTACTGTCATCAAGTCCCGACCGCTTACCGCATGACGAACGGGTTGGCCGGAACGTCTGTCGCGGTCGAAATCCACACGCTTTTCGTCTCCAGATATTCACGCACCGCGTCGATGCCGCTCTCGCGCCCGACACCGGAGTGCTTCATGCCGCCGAACGGCATCATGTAGCTGATGGCGCGGTAGGTATTCACCCACACCGTTCCGGCGCGCAGCAGTTTTGGCACGCGCACGGCGCGCGCGAGATCGCGGGTCCAGATGCCGGCCGCAAGGCCGTAGATCGTGTCGTTGGCGATGCGGATGGCGTCTTCCTCGGCATCGAAGCCGATGATCGAGAGCACTGGCCCGAAGACTTCCTCGCGCGCGATCCGCATGGAATTGTCGACATCGGTGAAAATGGTCGGCTCGACGAACTGGCCGCCGACGATGCCCTTGCCAGAGGCCGGCTTGCCGCCGAGGAGACAGCGTGCACCCTCCGCCTTCGCGATATCGATGTAGTCGAGAATCTTCTTGTATTGCGCCGGCGTGGTGACCGGGCCGATGTTGGTGTCCGATTGCATGGGATCGCCGATCCTGGCGGACCGGGCGAGCTCCAGCAGGCGCTCGACGAACTCTTTCTTGATCGAGTTCTGTACCAGGAGGCGCGAACCCGCGATGCAGGTCTGACCCGTTGCCGCGAAGATACCGGAGACCGCACCGGCCGCAGCGGCTTTCAGATCGGCATCCTCGAACACGATGTTGGGCGACTTTCCACCCAGCTCCAGCGAGACCCGCTTCAGGCTGCGCGCGGCAGTCTCATAGACCTTTGCGCCCGTCGTATCCGAGCCCGTGAAGGTGATCTTGGCGACGCCGGGATGGGCGATCAATTCGCTGCCGATCTCGGGGCCAAAGCCCGTGACCACGTTGAAGATGCCGTCGGGAATGCCGGCTTCCCTGGTCAGCGCGGCGAATTCCAGTGTACTGGCGGAGGTGAATTCCGACGGCTTGACGATGACCGCGCAACCGGCCGCAAGCGCCGCGGTGCATTTCCAGGCCACGAACAACAGCGGCGAGTTCCAGGCCGTGAGCGCCGCAACGACACCGACCGGCTCATGCGTGGTGTAGGCGAAGGTGTCCGCCTTGTCGATCGGCACGAGGCCGCCTTCGAGCTTGTCGACGAGACCGCCGAAATACCACCACCACTCCGGATGGTAGCGGAGCTGCCCCAGCATCTCGGCCATCAGCTTGCCGTTGTCGCGCACCTCGATCTCAGCGAGACGCTCCGCGTTCGCAGCCACGAGGTCGCCAAGCTTGCGCATCGCCTTGCCACGCGCCGATGCCGTCATCTTCGACCAGGGACCACGCCACATCGCCTCATTGGCGGCCTTCACGGCTTTGTCGGCATCGGCTTTGGACCCGCGCGGAATCTTCGCCCAGGGCTCGCCGCGATAGGGATCGATCGAATCGAACCACTCGCCGTTGGCAGGGTCGACATATTGGCCGTTGATGAAGAGCTGGTAGGTTTTCACGGGTGTACTCCGGTCGAGGCAGGACGATGGGCGTGGCTGACCAAACGATATACTGCATTCCACGAGCCGGTTAAAATGCACCGTTTGAACGAAGCATGAAAATTGCGCTCGGCTGTTCTGCGTTTGCGTACGGTGCGGTCATCGGGATAGCAACGCTCCGGAATGTGAATCGCCTTCGTACCCCAACCCGATTATGCTCCGTCCATGTCACGCATCTTGTCCGTCGCGATCATCATTCTCCTGTCGCTGCTACCGGCGGTCACGTCAGGCGCGCCGGCTCACAAGCCACGCGTCACGCGCTGGCACGGCTACGGCTTCCTGCCCGGCTATCGTCAGCCGCCCAACAACACCATTCCGGTGTTCGGCGCGAAGGGGGCGGTAACGGGCGAGCCGGATTATACGCCCTATTATTACGGGTATAATGGCGAGCGATATTATTTCGGCCGTCCGGGGTTCTATCGCGGCCGCTACAATGGCGGCAGTTTAGGCCCATGCTGGAGCTGGACGCCGATCGGACCCGCGTGGCAGTGCGGACCGCGCTGACGCACATCCGGCATGACGACGGGCCGCCTTGCCCTTCCGCGCGAAATCGACGACCATCGTACCCGCGCAGATCAACAACACCAAAAGCGCAAGGAAACGCATGAGCAAGGCCACCCGCTTCAACTATGGCTGGGTCGTCGTCGGCGCGGGTGCGCTGATGACCTGCGTCGGCTTCGGCTCGATGCTGTCGCTGGCGGTATTCCTGCAGCCGATCTCGGAGGCGATGGGCTGGTCGCGCGCGGGCGTATCGGCCGCGGCAACGATCGATTTCCTCGTCATGGCCGTTGCCGCGTTCTTCTGGGGCACCCTGTCCGACCGGTTCGGCACGCGCAGCGTGGTGCTGGCCGGCAGCCTCCTGCTCGGGCTCGGGCTCGTGACGGCGAGCCAGGCGCAAAACCTGTGGCAATTTCAATTGCTGTTCGGCGGGCTGATCGGGATCGCGGCCGGCAGCTTCTACGCGCCGATGATGGCGGTGGCGAGCGCCTGGATCTCGCAGCATCGCAGCCTTGCGGTTTCGCTGGTATCGGCCGGCATGGGCATGGCGCCGCTGATCGTCGCGCCGACCGCGAGCTGGCTGATCTCGACCTATGACTGGCGCACAGCGATGCTCGTCATCGGCATCGCCTCATGGGCATTGTTGATTCCCGCCTCGTTTCTGGTGCGGCCAGCGCCGCAAGGCGCCGACGACGCGAGCGCGGACGCCGGCGACGCCCCGGAGACGCAATGGACCGCAGCACAGGCGTTCCGCACCCCGCAATTCATCACGCTTGCGCTGGCGCATTTCGGCTGCTGCGCGGCGCATTCCGGCCCGATCTTCCACATGGTCTCCTACGCCATGATCTGCGGCATCGCGCCGCTCACCGCCGTCACCGTCTACAGCCTCGCCGGCTTCTCCGGATTGGGCGGGCGCCTGTTGCTCGGCGCCCTGGCGGACCGGATCGGCGCCAAGCCGGTGCTGGTCGGGGGCCTTCTGGTGCAGGCATTCTCGATCGCGACCTATCTCGCGGTGGCGCATCTCGGCGAGTTCTATGCGCTCTCGGTCGTGTTCGGCCTCGCCTATGGCGGGGTGATGCCGCTCTATGCGGTGCTGGTGCGCGAGTTCTTCGGTGCGCGCATCATGGGCACGGTGTTCGGAGCGGTTTCCGCCTTTGCCAGCCTCGGCATGGCGCTCGGCCCCTGGGCCGGCGGCTATGTGTTCGACACCTTCCATGGCTACGCCTGGCTGCACGCCGGTTCCTTTGTCATTGGATTGGCGGCGGTTGCGGTGGCGTTGAGCTTCCCGTCCAAACTCCGGCAACCGCTCGATCTCGGCCGCGCCACCGCCTGAGCGGCGAACACCGCTTGATCGCAAGGGGTGAATGCGCCACGATGTCCCTTAATTGATCGATCGATAAAAAAGAGCGAGGAACCGCCATGAACAAGCTTGCCGGCCTTGGCCTGGTCGAGCGCGCCCGCGCGCTGCAGCCGCTGATCATCGGCGAGGCCGACGAGATCGAGCGGACGCGGCGGCTGACGCCAAAGGTGACGTCGGCGCTGATCGAGAACGAGCTTTACCGGGCACTCCTGCCGCGCAGTGTCGGCGGCCACGAAGTTCCGCTCGAGACGTTCATGCAGATGCAGGAGGAGATCGCCAAGGCCGACGCCTCCACCGCCTGGTGCCTCGGCCAGTGCTCCGTCTGCGCGATGACGGCTGCCTATCTCGAGCCGGACGCCGCGAATGAAATCTTCAACACGCCGCCCGGCATCCTCGCCTGGGGCGCAATCAATCACGAGGTGAAGGCCGTTCCCGGCGGCTACATGGCCAACGCGCGCTGGGAATTCGCCTCGGGCTCACGGCAGGCGAGCTGGCTCGGCTCGCATGTCCGCGTCGTCGAAGCCGACGGCAGCCCGCGCAGGAAAAAGGACGGCGCGCCGGAAATCCGCACCATCCTGTTCCCGGTGACATCCGCCACCATGTACGACGTCTGGGACGTGATCGGGCTCAAGGGCACGGGCACCGATTCCTATTCGGTCGAGAACCTGTTCGTCCCGGAAAAGTTTGCGGCACTCCGCGACGATCCGAACGCGGTGCGCGAAAAGGGTCCGCTCTACAAGCTCACGACCAATGCCGTGTTCAGCATGGGCTTTGCCGCGACCTCGCTCGGCGTCGCCCGCGCCACCCTCGATGCCGCGACCGATCTCGCGCGAGCCAAGATCCCGCAGGGACTGCCGGCGATGCGCGAGAACAATGCGGTGCAGGGCGTGATCGGTCGCACCGAGGCGACGTTGCGCGCGGCGCGGGCCTACCTCTACTCGACCGCCGCCGAGGTCTGGCGCGATCTGGAGGCCGGCGCATCGGTCACCGAGGCGCACCGCATCGCGATCCGCATCGCCGCGACCTGGACCATCCATCAATCGGCGTCGGTGGTCGACACCGCCTATCACATGTCGGGCGCGACCGCGGTGTTCGCCAGAAATCCGTTCGAGCGACGCTTCCGCGACATGCACGCGATCGCGCAGCAGATCCAGGCGCGCGACTCGCATTACGAGGACGCCGGCAAGGCGATCCTGGCTTCGAATCTGAAGAAGCCGCCGACCACCCGATAGCGGCGGGAGGTGGCAGCAACGACGGTGTCGCCCTCGAAGCAACTTCCTCGGGACAGGGCAGGCCGCTAAGATGCGCTACGCCAGCCCGCGTGGAGCACGATGCCAAATCCCTCGAAAACGAGTTCTACAAAAAGGCGCTCAGCGAAAGCTCCCCTGAGCAGAACGCCGCAGGATGGCGCCGTGGCAGCCGTTCTCGAAAGCTATCCGAAGCCGATCGCGAGCAAATTGCTGGCGCTGCGCAAGCTCATCCTCGACACCGCGCGCGCGACCGAAGGCGTCGGCGCGCTCGAAGAGGCGCTGAAATGGGGTCAGGTCAGCTACCTCACCAGCGAAAGCAAGAGCGGCAGCACGGTCCGGATCGACCGGGTGAAGTCGGCCGAAGGCCAGGTCGCGGTCTACTTCCACTGCCAGACCAACCTGGTCGAGACGTTCCGAGAGCTTTATCCGAAGCTCAGCTATAGTGGCAACCGCGCGATCCTGCTCGATGCGTCCCGAAAGCTTCCCGAGGAAGAGCTCCGCCATTGCGTGGCGCTGGCGCTGACCTATCACCGAAGCAAGCGTGAGAAGTAGCGAAACCCGTCATTGCGAGGAGCGTCAGCGACGAAGCAATCCATTCTTGTGTTTGCGGCTCGATGGATTGCTTCGCTTCGCTCGCAATGACAAGGTGATCACGCCACCAACGCCGTTTGCAGGTCGGAGGCGGCATCTGCATCGCATTGCGCTTTCAACAGCTCGACAATTTCCGCATTGGGCCGCGCCCGGCTGAACAGAAAGCCCTGACCCTCGTGGCAGCCTTCGGCGCGCAGGCAGGAGAGCTCGGCTTCGGTCTCCACGCCTTCCGCGGTGATGGTGACGCCGAGACCCTTGCCGAGGCTCGCGATCGAACGGATGATCGCCTGCGCGTCACGGTTGGAATCGAGCCCGCGCACAAAGGACTGGTCGACCTTGATCTTGTCGAACGGGAAGCTGCGCAGATAGCTCAGGCTCGAATAGCCGGTGCCGAAATCATCCATGGAGACGCGCACGCCGAGCGCGCGCAGCGCATGCAGCGAGGCAAGAACCTGGCTGCTCTTCTCCAGAAGCAGCGTCTCGGTGATCTCAAGCTCGAGACGCTTGGGCGACAGGCCCGATTGCTTGAGCGTATCCATCACGATCGAGAGCAGATTCGAGGTGCGGAACTGCGCCGGCGACAGGTTGACGGCGACGCACACGTCGTCCGGCCACTGCGCCGCGTCCGTGCAGGCCCGCTGCAGCATCATGACGCCGAGCGCGTTGATCAGGCCGGTCTCTTCGGCGACCGGGATGAACTCGCCGGGCGAAACCATGCCGCGGTCGGGATGCGGCCAGCGCACCAGTGCTTCGAAGCCGGTGATACGCCCCGACGAGAGGTCGACCAGCGGCTGGTAATGGGGCTTCAGCACACCGTTCTGGATCGCATCGCGCAGCTCGACCTCGATCTTGCGGCGGCTTTGCGCCCGGGCGTCCATGCCGGCCTCGAAGAAAGAAAAGGTGCCGCGCGACTCCGTCTTGGCGCGCGTCAGCGCCAGGTCGGCGTTCTTCAGGAGCTTCTCGGAATCCTCACCATCGCCCGGCGCCATCGCGATGCCGATGGTGGCGCCGATCACGACCGACTGGCCTTCAAGCAGGTAGGGATCGCCGATCGCTTCCAGGAGCCGCCTCGACAACAGCACGACGTCCTCGGGCCGCGTCACGACGGTCTGGACGATCGCGAACTCATCGGAATTGAGACGCGCCAGAACGTCCTCGTCCCGCAGCATCGAGCGCAGGCGCTTGGCGACGCCGCGCAGGAGCTTGTCGCCGACGCCATGGCCGAGCGTGTCGTTGACCGACTTGAAATTGTCGAGGCCGAGCACGAGCACCGCCACCTTTTCCGCGCTACGCCGCGTATGCAGCAGGATCTCGTCCATCTGCTGACGCAGCAGATTGCGGTTCGGCAATCCCGTCAGCCCGTCGTGCTGGGCGAGGAAGGCCAGCCGCGCCTCGGCACGCTTGCGTTCGGTGATGTCCATCAGCGCCAGCAGCACGGCCGGCCGCTCGTTGTAGACGAGGTTGCGCGAATAGATCGCAAGATCGATCAGGCTGCCGTCGGCTTTGACATGCTTCCAGATCCGCGCCATCTGCTCGTCGCTGGTGATATCGCCGGCCCAGGGCGCGTCGCTGTCGAACGCCTGCAGGCTCGTCATGGTGAGCTTTTCAAATTCGTCGCGGCTATAACCGTAATGCGCGACCGCGGCGTCGTTGACGGCGAGGACATGCTCGCCATCGAGCGCGCAGACGATCATCGGGACCGGATTGGCGTCGAACAAGAGCCGGAACGAGGACTCGCGTTGCTTCAGCTCGGTGATGTCGACGCGAAGGCTCATCTCGCCGGCCGGCGAACTCATCCGCCGGGCTCTTGCGGGAAGTCCTGGAAGGAGCTTGGCAGGTCGTCCAAAGACCCGTGCCATCGGCACAGGCTTCCGTCTCTTCAGCTTTATTGGCCGGTTTTTCGGCATGGCATTTCAACTCGTACCGCTGCGCGCGGCAGTTGTCGGCCAAGTCTCTTAAGAAAGTGGTATCTGCTTGCCACCAAAGACCTTTTGGCGGCTTAACCCTCGCGACAGTTCCAGTTCCGCTTACGACAAAATTCCCGTTCCGCCTGCCTGTTGCCGAGGCGATTTCATCACTTACTCTATATCAGAGGTTGTGTCGCAACGCCGGCCCACCGCCTACAACGCGAAATTGCCGTGCTTTGAAACGCACCGCGCAGCCATTCGGCGGGATGCCTGCGATCCCGCCCGGCGCGAAAAATACTTGGTCAATGCGTGGAAGGGTTATCGCCGGGTTAAATAGAATACTATTCGATCACCTCGTCGGCGCGGGCGAGAAGCCCTGCCGGCACGGTCACGCCGAGAGCCTGTGCGGTCTTGAGATTGGCCGCCAACCATAGTCCGGTTGGAAATTCGATCGGCAGGTCACCCGGTCGAGTACCCCTGAGGATCTTGTCCACAAAATAGCCGGCTCGACGATAGCACCAGCGCAAATCGACGCCGTAGCTGACGAGGCCGCCGTGGATAACGTGCTCGCGATATCCGAAAACGGTCGGCAACTGCTTTTCAAGGGCAATGGCTCCGATCTGCTCGCACTTGTTGAGCAACAGATTGGTCTGAAGGACAATGACAACGTCAACCTTTTCGATCGCCAGCGCATCGAGCGCGCCCGGAATGTCCTTTACCGTACTGGTGTCGGCTTCGACCACGTCGAGGCTCAAAGTTTGGCAAGCCGCCCTCAAATCGCCGACTTGAGGCGGACCCTTGGGGTCGTTCATGTTGGTAAGCAATCCAACGCGCCGTGCCATCGGTGCGATTTCTCGCGCGAGCTCGACTTGCTTGGTCGGCAATCCCGCGATGTAGGGCGCAATGCCCGTTACATTTCCTCCCGGGCGAGCTTCGCTTGCGATCAAACCGAGATGAACCGCGTCTGCGAGCGCGGGACAGACAATCGGTATAGCCGATGTTGCCTTCCGGGCGGCAACGGCTTCCAACGTCGCAGGTACGACGATGATATCGGGTTTGACCAGAGCGACCATCTCCTCGATGGTCGGTACGCGGTCGGGAAACATGTCGGTTCGTACTACGACATCGACGTTACGGCCTCGCTCGTAACCGAACTCCAGCAGACCCTTGATGAAATTGCCGAACGCCAGTTCCACGATGAACCGAGGCAACTGCATGCCTGGGGGCGGAGCTCCCGCCCATGCGATCAGCGGACGTTTTGACACGGACTGCGCGCTTGAGCCTCGACTGAACAATGTCGATGCGGCTGCTGCGCCAATGAGGCCAAAACGGCCGACGAATTCCCGCCGTCGCAAGTGTCCCTCCCTTCAAGCACCGCACCCGTGGGAGAAAAAGCATAGCACCTTGTGGCGGGGCGATTAAGGGACGTTTTGCCTTTCGGAGCCATTTGAGGGGCTGCCGCACGGCGCGAGACGAGACAATCAGGCGGTCTTGAAGCGCGGAACGAGCCGCAATGCGTTCTCGCGGTCGACGGCCTTCAAGTCCTCCGCCTTGAAAAACCCGGCCAGCGGCTTGGTGTATTCTGCGGCCCGGCGATAGGGGAAGTCGGTGCCATAGAGGATTTGCGATACCGGCACCATTTTGGCGAGCGCCGACAGCGTGACGTCGTTCGGAATGGCGGCGGTGTCGTAATAGAATCGCCTGATCTGCTTCTCGACCCGGTCGCGCGTGAATTTGTCCTTGTAGGGCGGCCGCATCAGCGCCTGCACGGTGAACCGTTCGTAGAAGGCGGTGATCGAGCCGCCGCCGTGCGACCAAATCCAGTTGATGTCAGGATATTTCTCGGCGAAGCCCGAGAAGATGATCGTGAAGATGGAACGCGTGGTGTCGGTGCCGAACTCGATATAGGCCTCATCCACATTGCGAACCAGATTGACACAACAATTGGCGCCGGTGGGGTGGGTGTAAACCGTGGCCTTGCGCCTGTTCAGCTCCTGCCAGACCGGCTCGAATTCCTGATAGCCGAGCCACTTGTCGCCATAGCTCGTCATGATGCCGACGCCGTCCACCTTGAGCGTGTCGAAGGCGTATTCGATCGCCTTGAGGCTCTCGTCGACATGCGGGAGCGGCAGCATCGCCCAGGTGCCGAACCGGCCGGGGTGATCGCCTTCCAGCTTCTTGGCCCATTCGTTCGACTCCCTCGCGACACGGACTGCGGTTGCGGCGTCCAGGCCCTGAAGCTGCGGCGTGGTCGGCGACGTCATCGCAATCGCCACGCCGCCTGCGTCCATGTCCTCGATGGTTTTCTGGACCGACCAGTTCGTCACGGGCGGGGTATCTTTCTTCATGCTCTTGAGGGCATCGAGCCAGGCAGGCGGCGTGATGTGGTGGTGCACATCGATGCGATGCGGTTTGGCCTGCGCCGCCGCTTTCGGTATGAAGCCGGAGGTCACTGCAGCGCCGAGCGCCAGCGTGGCGACGCCGCCGGCCAGAAGATCGCGGCGATTCAGGCCCGGTCCGTGTGAAAGGCCGCAGTCGCAAAACGAAAATCGGCGGCGTGATGGCATGTCCGTCATCATTGGTTCCTTCCCTATGGATCGGGGGTTCACCCCTCTTCAGTGCACGCAGACTAGCCGGTCCAGACATTGTTGCGAATGGTTCACGATTGTCCATTCCACCGTCCGAACCTCCCCGAAATCAAATTTCTGCTAGTGCGCCTCCGAGGCCCGTCCGAGACCGGCGCGACGTTCCCCCTTCCCTGCACCAGTCGCGGGCGAATAGAGTGAGCCGATGCAAGCCCGCCCGATTCTCATCCTGCTTTCGATCGCCATGGCTGCCGGCACGCTTTCTGCGTCGGCGCAGGACAAGGGCACGCTCAATCCACAGCCGCTGCCACCCCTGGAAAATCCCAAAGATCCGAAGATCGCCGCCAAGCAGCTCTTTGCGCGAAAGCTGTTGCCGTCGGCGCAGCCGACCAAAGTGATCGGCGAGTACACCAAGGGCTGTATCGCCGGTGCCGCGCGGATGCCGATGACCGGCGACACCTGGCAGGTGATGCGGCTGTCGCGCAACCGCTATTGGGGGTTCCCGGAGACGATCGCGCTGATCAAGCGGCTGTCGGTCCATGCGCACAAGGACGCCGGCTGGCCCGGCATTCTCGTCGGCGACATCGGCCAGGCGCGCGGCGGCCCCGCGCTCTCCGGACATGCGAGCCACCAGATCGGGCTCGACGCCGACATCTGGCTGACGCCGATGCCCGATCGCTTGCTGTCGCGCGAGGAGCGCGAGGAAACATCCGCGGTCATGATGGTGCGCGAGGACCGGACCGATATCGATCCGAAAGCCTGGACACCGCAGCACTGGATGGTCATCCGGGATGCCGCAAAGGAGCCGGCGGTGCAGCGCATCTTCGTCAATGCCGCGATCAAGAAGGCGCTGTGCCGCGAGGCCACGGGCGACCGAAGCTGGCTGGAGAAAGTCCGCCCCTGGTTCGGCCATGACTACCACTTCCACATCCGCATGCGCTGCCCCCCCGGCGCCACCGACTGCCACGGCCAGACGGACCAGAGCGGCGGGGAGGGCTGCAGTGCGGCCGACCTCGCCTACTGGTTCAGGGATTCGATCCTGCATCCGAAGCCCCAGCCGGGACCGCCCAAGCCGCCGAAGCCTGGGATCACGCTGGCGCAGATGCCGCCGGGCTGCAAAGGGGTTCTGAACGCCCCGGACGCCAAGCCACAATAACGTGCGCGAGAGCGGGCTTTCCCGATACCGGCGGCATGGGCTAGACTCATTCCGCCGCCACGCCGCAAGCGTGCGGCGCCCGAATCGGGATGACGGTCCCGGATTTTCATTTCATCCAACAGCCGCGGCCAGCGTCGCAATTTTTGCACGCGGCTCGATCAATCATGGGGAACCGTCATGCGCATCAGTGCACGCAACCAACTCAAGGGCACCGTCGTCGAAGTGAAGAAGGGCGCCACTACCTCGCATGTCCGCGTCGATATCGGCGGCGGCAAGATCGTGACCTCCTCGATCACCAACGAGGCGGTCGATGAACTCTCCATCAAGGCCAAGGACGAGGTCACCGTGGTGATCAAGGCCTCCGATGTCATGATTGCGGTGGATTGACCATGCGTGTCGTATCGATTGTCGCACTGATACTATTCGCTGCTGGCCCAGTGCGGGCGGCAGAAGAGCCGAGCGGCTGTGACAAGTTCAAATGGAATATCGACCACGAGCGCGCGGCGCTCACGGCCGCAGATCGTGCAAAGCTCGCGTCCGGCAGCGAGCTCAACGCGCTGCCGTCGAGCGGCGTGATCCTGAGCCTGGTGACGCCGGCCGCGGCCAAATTGCCGACGCCACCCGAGCGCGCGCCAAAGGACGGCACCTTTGCCGGCTTCGCCGGCGTCAAGACCGCGCCGAAGGCGGGCGTCTATACCGTCAGCCTCTCGGCCGGCGCCTGGGTGGACGTGGTGCAGGACGGCCATTCCCTCAAACCCAAGGCGTTCAGCGGCGCCACCGATTGCGACGGTATCCGCAAGACCATGAAATACGAGCTTTCGGCAAGCCCCTTCGTGCTGCAGGTCTCCGGCTCCAAGGACGATTCCATCTCGATTGCGATCCTGCCCTCGGAATAGGCCACGTAGGCCAAATCGCCGCCTTTACGGGGGCGGCCAGCCTGTTATGGTTGCGGCCAGCGAAATCCCGAGCGGCCGTAAGCTCTTGGGAACGGACGGAACGGCGCTTCCGAACGCCTCGCATCCTGATTGAACCGACGCCTGATTTGCGCGCGCGAGTACCTCGCGAGCGCAAATACGCATGGAGCGCCCTGATGCATCGTCTTGCCGGAATTTTTGCCGCCTTCGTCATCCTGTGGGGAGCGGCTTTTTCGCCCGTCTCGGCCGAGGACAAAACCCTCACCGTCTTTGCCGCGGCTTCGATGAAGAACGCGCTCGATGACATCGACGCCGCCTTCACCGCCAAGACCGGCGTCAAAGTCACAGCGAGCTATGCCGCAAGCTCGACGCTCGCGAAGCAGATCGAGCAGGGCGCACCCGCCGACGTCTTCGTGTCCGCCGACACCGACTGGATGGACTACGCGGTCAGCAAAAAGAGCATCAACGAGCCGACGCGCGTGAACCTGCTCGGCAACTCCATCGTGCTGATCGCGCCAAAGGACTCCAAGATCGGTAACGTCACGATCGCCTCCGGGTTTGATCTCGCAAAACTCGCCGGCGACGGCAAGATCGCAACCGGCGACGTCAAGTCGGTGCCGGTCGGCAAATACGCCAAGGCCGCGCTGGAGAAGCTCGGCGCATGGACCGCCGCCGAACCGAAATTCGCGATGGCGGAAAGCGTTCGCGCCGCGCTGACCTTGGTGGCGCGCGGCGAAGCCGTGCTCGGCATCGTCTATTCGACCGATGCCAAGGTCGAGCCCGGCGTGAAGATCGTCGGCACTTTCCCGGCCGACTCGCACCCGCCGATCATTTATCCGGTGGCGGCGACGTCGACCGCGAAGCACGAGGCCAAGGAATATCTCGAGTATCTGCGCTCGTCCGCGGCGAAGGCAGTGCTGGAGAAATACGGCTTCAACTATCTGCTCAAGCCGACCTCTTGACGTGATCGCGCCGGACTGAATGTGATGCGATCAGCTGAACTGGAGCAGCATCGGGGATTTACCTCTCCCATCGGGAGAGGTCGGATCGCATCGCGAGATGCGATCCGGGTGAGGGGCTGCGGTCTATGATGAGCGCCAAGACCCCTCACCCGGATTGCTTCGCAATCCGACCTCTCCCCAAAGGGGAGAGGTGAAGCGAAGTGTTCGACATCACGCCCACGGAATGGACGGCGATCCTGCTCTCAATCAGGGTCGCCACGGTGGCGACGCTGGTGGCGACCCCGCTCGGCATCGCGCTCGCCTTCCTGCTGGCGCGGCGCGAGTTCTGGGGCAAGTCGCTGGTCGATGCGCTGGTGCATCTGCCGCTGGTGCTGCCGCCGGTCGTGACCGGCTATCTCCTGCTGCTCGCCCTTGGCCGCCGCGGCCTGATCGGCGCATTTCTCGCCGATCATCTCGGCATCGTGTTCGCGTTCCGCTGGACCGGCGCGGCGCTGGCCTGCGGCGTGATGTCGTTTCCGCTTCTGGTGCGGCCGATGCGGCTGTCGATCGAGGCCGTCGACCGCAAGCTCGAGCAGGCGGCGGAAACGCTCGGCGCGCCGCCGTGGCGGGTGTTCTTCAATGTGACGCTGCCGCTGGCGCTGCCCGGCGTGCTCGCGGGCATGGTGCTCGGCTTTGCCAAGGCGATCGGCGAGTTCGGCGCGACCATCACCTTCGTCTCGAATATTCCGGGCGAAACCCAGACCATTTCGTCAGCGATCTATTCGCTGATCCAGACGCCCGACGGCGACACGGCCGCGCTGCGGCTCGTCATCGTCTCCGTCGTGATAGCGGTCGCGGCGCTGATCGGAGCGGAGGTCTTTGCGCGCCGCGCTACCCAACGCCTGCACGGTAACTGACCATGCTGCGCCTCGACGTCACCAAGCAGCTCGGCGAGTTCACGCTGGAAGCGGCCTTCGAAAGCGAGGGCCGCGTGACCGGCCTGTTCGGCGCGTCCGGCTCCGGCAAGACCTCGCTGGTCAACATGATCGCGGGACTGCTGCGGCCCGACCGCGGCACCATTGCGATCGACGGCGAAACCCTCGACGACACGGCGAAGGGCATCCACGTGCCGACCTGGCGGCGGCGCATCGGCTATGTGTTCCAGGACGCGCGGCTGTTTCCGCATCTGGACGTGCGGCAGAACCTCGACTACGGCAGGCGCATGAACGGCCTGCCTGATGACGCCGAGCAGAAGAAGCGCGTCACCGACCTGCTCGACATCGGCCATCTGCTCGACCGCCGGCCGGGTAAATTGTCGGGCGGCGAGCGCCAGCGCGTCGCGCTCGGCCGCGCGCTTTTGGCAAAACCGCGGCTGCTGCTGCTCGACGAGCCGCTCGGCGCGCTCGACGAGGGCCGCCGCGCGGAAATTTTGCCCTATCTGGTGCGGCTGCGCGACGAGGCGCGCATTCCCATGGTCTATGTCAGCCACGATGCCGCCGAGATGCGGCAACTGGCAACGCAGATCGTGCTGTTGCAGCGCGGACGCGTCAGCTCCTTTGGCGGGGTCAAGGTGTTGTCGTAGATAGCGGCTCGCTACATCACGCCGTCATTGCGAGGAGCGAAGCGACGAAGCAATCCCTATCTGCACCGAGGAAGTATGGATTGCTTCGCTTCGCTCGCAATGACGTCCCTCAAACCACCTCTTTGGCGTACAAATCCGCGATCGCCCTGGCGTCATAGCCGATTGAGCCCAGCACCTCATCGGTGTCGGCACCAGGCTCGGGTGCCATGCGGTCGAGCTTGCCACCGCCATGCGCCAACTGGAAACCGCTGCCGGCAAAGCGCAGCCGGCCATAGGGCGTCTCGATCTCCTGCACGGCATCGCGGGCCACGATCTGCGGGTGATCGATCACCTCCTCGATCTTCCAGATGCTGGCGCAGGGCGCGCCGGCCGCATCGAGAATCTTCTCCCACTCGCGCGGGCTCCTCTTCGAAAGCGCCTCCTCGATGATCGCCCGCAACGCCGGCTCGTTCTCCTGTCGCGCGAACCAGTCGGCAAAGCGCGGATCCTCGAACACCTCCTCGCGGCCGATCGCGGTCATCAACGCCTGATACTGCTTCTCGTTGTTGACGGCGAGCAACAGATGGCCCTCGCCGGCCTTGAACAGATTGGCGGTCGGCTTGCGGCTGACGGCCTGGTTGCCGGACAATTGCTGGCGATGGCCGGCAACGGAGTAATCGGCGATCTGTCCCGACAGGAACGCCAGCGACGCCTCCAGCATGGAAACGTCGACGAGTTGCCCCTTGCCGGTCTGGCTGCGCTGGAACAGCGCGCTGGAGACGCCGAACGCGGCGGTGGCGCCCGACAGCACATCGCAGACGGCAAAGCCCGCGCGCGTCGGGCCGGTCTCCTCGTGGCCGGTGATCGCCATGATGCCGGACATCGCCTGGATCTTGCCGTCATAGCCGGCGCCCATCCGCTCCGGCCCGGTCTGGCCGAAGCCGGAGATGGCGCAATAGATCAGCCGCGGGTTGATCGCCGACAGCGCCCCGTAGCCGATGCCGAGCTTGTCCATCACGCCCGGACGGAAATTCTCCATCACCACATCGGCCTGCGCGGCGAGCTTCTTCACGATGTCGATCGCCTCGGGCTTCGAAAGATCGAGCGTCAGGCTGCGCTTGTTGCCATTGACGGCCTGGAAGGCCGGCGCGAGGTTGCGGTTGGCCCATTCGCGGCTGAGCGGCGTCCGACGCATGTCCTCGCCGCCGCGGCGCTCGATCTTGACGACGTCGGCGCCCAACAAAGCGAGCTGGTAGCTCGCATAGGGTCCGGCCAGCACCTGCGTGAAGTCGAGAATCTTCACGCCTTCGAACGGTCGCGTCACGTAAGGTTTCCTCCTGATCATCTTCTTGTCAGAGACAGAATTGAACGGCCCGCCGCACCCATGGTGCACCTCTCCCCTTGTGGGAGAGGTCGGATTGCATCGTCAGATGCAATCCGGGTGAGGGGTCCTCGTTCCACGAATCGAATGCGCGGATAGAACCCCTCATCCGGCGCGGACAATGTCCGCGCCACCTTCTCCCGCAAGGGGAGAAGGAAGGGACGAGATCACGCCGCGCGGTTGCCGCGCGCGATCTCCTTCTGGTGGTCGAATTCGGCGCGGCGGCGCGCCAGCTCTTCCGGGCTCATCTGCGCGATGTTGTTGTAATCGAGCTTCCAGGAGGCGTCCGCGCTCCAGCGCAGCGGCGACTGCATGGTGGTGCGCGCGCCAGTGGCGCTTTCGAGCAGGTCGAGCGCCAGTTCCAGGGTCAGCGCCTGCGAGTCGGCGTCATGCGGCTTGCCGGCGGAATTGCCGAGCGGGAAGTCGCTGAACAGGAAGCGCGGCGCGGCGGCGTGCTCGACGATATCCTTGGCGCAGCCCATCACCACGGTCGGAATGCCATTGGCTTCGAGATGGCGTGCGACCAAGGCGGTGGTCTGGTGACAGACCGGGCAGTTCGGCACCAGCACGGCGACATCGACCTTGTCGGCCTGGCAGCGCGCGAGGATTTCCGGCGCATCGGTGTCGAGGGTGACGCGATGGCTGCGGTTGGTCGGCGCGCCGAAGAAGCGCGGCGCAACCTCGCCGATGCGTCCCGCACCTTGCGCCTTCAGAAGCTGCGGCAGCGGAAACCAGGTGCCGCTGTCGGTCGCGCTCGTGTGCTTGCGGTCATAGCCGATATGCGAGATGCGCAAATCGTGCTGCCCCGAGCTATCACCGTCATAAACCTTGTAGAACTTGGCGCCGCCATTATAGGCCGCGCCGGGACCCTGATCGCCCTTGGCCGGATCGTAGGGTGCTGCGGTGGTGATGATGGTCACGCGCGATTGCGCCAGCGGCTTCTTCAGCTCCTGGAACGGCGCGTCCGCATAATGCGCCCAGCGATAGGGCGTGGTGTAGCCGATCGCGGTGTAGTAGTCGCGCGTCCGCTGCATATAGGGGACCGGGGAATCGTAATCGGGCGCAAAACCGAATTCGTCGTCGGTCGGGGCGGACATGGTTAAAATCTCCTGCGTTTCCTGCGCATCTTTGACATCAGACTAGAGATAGTCGCCCCATTGCTCAACAGCCGAAATCGCAGGTCAAATCCCCGCGACCGAGGTCCAGAGCTCGCCGAGCCGGCGCTTGAGCGACTGCATCCGCGTCAGCGTGGCGGCCTTCTTTTCGTCCTCGGGCAGGCGCAAGCCGACGACATTGACCCTTTCGCCCGAGATCGAGCGCGCCACCAGCACGATCGAGTCGAGCGGCAGCGTCGCGCCGGCCTTGGGCGCGTTGTCGAGATGCACGTCGAAATAATCCGAAAGCGTCAGCTTCGCCTGGTCCTCCTCGACCTTCACGCCATAGATTTCGGCGAGTTCTGACAGCGTGTGCTCGCCGGAAACCATGAAATCGCCGAGCAGATGCGGATCGGGTGCCGAGCTCGGCTGCATGTCGACGAAGAAGCGGTCGAGCGCCCCGGCGCGCTCCGGAGGCGCCAGCAGATAAATGTAATCGCCGGGCGCGACCGGCTCGGCTTCCGCCGGCGTGAGAATCTGCTCATTGCGGATCACCAGTGTCGGCTTCGACCAGGACGGAATGAGGCCGCGCCGGAAGTAAAGGCTTTTCGAGCGCACGGGATAGCCGACCAGCTCCTGCTCGAGCTGGCCGGGCAGATCCAGCTCCACGCGGCGCGGGCCGCGCTCGGAGCGCGGCAGTGCGACATGCAGCCGCCGGGCCGCAGGCGCCAGCGTCCAGCCCTGCAACAACAGCGAGATGATGACGACGACAAAGGCGACGTCGAAATAGAGATACGCTTTCGACAGGCCGACCAGCATCGGGATCGAAGCGAGGAAGATCGCGACCGCGCCGCGCAGGCCGACCCAGGCGATGAACAGCTTTTCCCGCCAGTTGAAGCGGAAGGGCGCCAGACACAGGAACACCGCGACCGGCCGAGCCACCAGCATCAGGACCAGCGCGACGATGACCGCGGGTCCGACGCTGTCGCCGAGCCGGTGCGGCGAGACCAGCAGCCCGAGCAGCACGAACATCACGATCTGCGCCAACCACGTCGCGGCGTCGAGGAAGGCCACGACCGAATTGTGCGCCCGCGTCGGCCGGTTGCCGACGATGATGCCGGCGAGATAGACCGCGAAGAAGCCGGAACCGTGGACAAGCTGCGCCGCCCCGAAGATCACCAGCGCGGTCGTGGCAACGAACGGTGCGTGCAGGCCTTGCGGCAGCGCCACGCGGTTGAGTGCAATCACCATCGCCCGGCCGCCAATCACGCCGATGACGGCGCCCAGGATGGCTTCCTGGGCGAGTTCCAGCAGCACATGCGATATCGTGCTGTGACCGACCGAGATGAACTCGACCAGCATCAAGGTGAGGAACACCGCAAAGGGATCGTTGCTGCCGGATTCCGCTTCCAGCGTCGCTCCGACGCGGGGCCGCAGACGCAGGCCCTGCGCATGCACCAGCAGGAACACGGCCGCCGCGTCGGTGGAGGCCACCACGGCGCCGACCAGCAGCGCCTCGGTCCAGTTGAGATCGAGCGCGTATTTCGCGGCCGGCGCGGTGATCGCTGCGGTGAGCAGCACGCCGACGGTCGCAAGCACCATCGAGGGCGCGAGCACCGCGCGGATGCTCTGAAATCGCGTGCGCAGTCCGCCGTCGAACAGGATCAGCGCCAGCGCCACCGAGCCGACGAGATAGGTGGTCCTGACGTCGTCGAACTGCAGCTGCCCGGGCCCGGAATCGCCGGCCAGGATGCCGATGAACAGGAACACCAGCAGCAGCGGCGCGCCGAAGCGCAGCGCGAGCAGGCTCGACAGGATGCCGGCCATGACAAGCACGGCGCCGAGCAGAATGGCTATGCTGACCTGATCGAGAGAAGCCATGCGCCTTCGAAAGTGAGAGCAAATACCTGTATTTGCATCCTTATCGCCGCCATGATGGTACGCCAACCCATTTTCTGGAAAAGCGGCAAAGTGCCCGGAAATACGGCCTTACCTTCGCGCGGCATGGTGTTGTATCGATGGCCGCCGCGGCCCGTTTGTGGGATTCTTGAGTAGGGCTTCGAATCACGCCGTCGATGGCGTAGCGAGAATTTGCCGATGGATACGGACTTCAAGGATATTGTCGCAGCCGCCCAGGCGATCCTGCGCTCGGTCGGCGCGGAAGTGGCCTCGCCCTGGTTCTATCTGCAATTCGGCCTGATCCTGGCTGGCGCCGGCGTCGCGTTCGCCACCAACGCCGCCATTCGCAGCCGCGTCGACATGGACAAGCTGGCGGCGCGCTGGCCGCTGCCGGTAATGCGGCATTTCATGCGCGTGCTGGTCACCAGCGCCGCCACCGCGGTGTTTGCGATCCTGATGATCATCTCGCGCATCATCATGTGGCATGCGACATGGCCGAGCCGAAGCTACCTGCTCGTGGTCTCCGCCAAGCTGGCGCTGGCATGGCTTGCGATCCGTCTCGTCACCTCGGTGATCCAGAACGCCTTCATCGTCACGACGGTGTCGCTGGCGGCGTGGCTGGTCGCTGCGCTCTCCATCATCGGCCAGCTCGACTGGGCGGCCGACACGCTGGATTCGGTCGCGATCGAGATCGGCGGCTTGCGGCTGTCGCCGTTGCTCCTGATCAAGGCCGGCGTACTTCTGCTGCTGGCGCTGTGGTCTACCAACATCGCCAGCAATTTCGCTGAAAGCCGGATCAACCGCGCCTCGGACCTGACGCCGTCGGTCCAGGTGCTGCTGATCAAGATCATCCGCATCGGCCTGATGACGGTCGCGGCCGTCATCGCGCTCGGCGCCGTCGGCATCAATCTGTCGGCGCTGGCGGTGTTCTCCGGCGCGGTCGGCGTCGGTATCGGCATCGGCCTGCAGAAGATCGTCGCCAATTTCATCTCCGGCATCATCCTGCTTGCGGACAAATCGGTGAAGCCCGGCGACCTCGTCACCATCGGTGACAATTCCGGCCGTATCAGCGCCATGAAGACCCGCTACATCTCGGTCGCGGCCGGCGACGGGCGCGAGTTCCTGATCCCGAACGAGGACCTGGTGACCCAGAAGGTCACCAACTGGACCTATACCGACAAGAACACGCTGGTGAAGATTGCGTTTGCCACCAATTACGACGCCGATCCGAGGCTCGTCTGCAAGCTCGCGATCGGCACGGCCGCCGCCGCGCCGCGCGCCATCAAGGGCAAGCCGCCGAACTGCATCCTGACCGAATTCGCCGAGACCGGCATGAAATTCTCGCTGACCTTCTGGATCGCCGATCCCGACGGCATGGACAATGTGAAGAGCGACGTGATGCTCGCGCTGTGGGACGCCTTCAAGCACGAGGGTATCCGCGTGCCCTATCCGGTGCGGGAAATCCGCGTCCGCGGCGGCGCCCTGCCGGTCGAGAGCGTGGTCGAGGTTTCCAGCTAGAAATCATGGGTTTAGATATGCTCTACCGTACCAACACCGGCTTGCACCTGCGGCTACGATCATTAAATTAGACCCTCAAATCACCCCCTGAGCCATTCCATCCCACTAACCGCCCAATGAACCGCTCATGAGCTATATCGAAGCCACCGACACCTCGCTGCGCAAGACCGGACAGATCAAGCTGCACGGCGCGAGCGGCTTTGCCGGCATGCGCAAGGCGGGCGCGCTGGTAGCGAAGTGCCTCGACGAGCTCACCGATATCATCAAGCCAGGCGTCCCGACCTCGAAGATCGACGACTTCGTCCGCGAATTCGCCTTCGGCCACGGGGCCTATCCTGCGACGCTGATGTATCGCGGCTACCGCTATTCGACCTGCACCTCGATCAACCACGTGGTCTGCCACGGCATGCCGGGCGACCGCGCGCTGAAGGAAGGCGACATCGTCAATATCGACGTCACCTTCATCGTCGACGGCTGGTATGGCGATTCCAGCCGCATGTATGCGATCGGACCGATTGCGCGCAAGGCCGAGCGGCTGATCGAAGTGACCTATGAGGCGATGATGCGCGGCATTGCCGCGGTGAAGCCTGGCGCCACCACCGGCGACATCGGCCACGCCATCCAGAGCTTCGTCGAACCGCAGGGCATGAGCGTGGTGCGCGATTTCTGCGGCCATGGCCTCGGCCGCCTGTTCCACGACGAGCCGAACATCATCCATATCGGCCGGCCCGGCGAGGGCGTGCCGCTGAAGCCCGGCATGTTCTTCACCATCGAGCCGATGATCAATCTCGGCAAGCCGCATGTGAAGATCCTTTCCGACGGCTGGACCGCGGTGACCCGCGACCGCTCGCTGTCGGCGCAGTTCGAGCACTCGGTCGGCGTCACCGCGGATGGCGTCGAAATCTTCACGCTGTCGCAGCGCCACGGCGAGAAGCCGCCGGTGGCGGGCTGACGCCAGGACACTTCGAAGGCGACACTTCCCAAAGGCTTCCGGGCACGGCATCCTGTCGGCCGATGCCCGCGAAGCCCGAACCACCCGAAGACACGCCCGACGAGAAGCCGCATTATCGCGGCCATCGCGAGCGGCTGCGCGAGCGCTTCTATGGCGCGGGACCGGATGCGCTGAGCGATTATGAGCTGTTGGAGATGGCGCTGTACGCGGCCATTCCCCGACGGGACACCAAGCCCCTGGCCAAGCTGCTGTTGAAGAAATTCGGTTCGTTCGCCGAGGTCGTCCATGCGCCCGAAGCGCGGCTGCGCGAGGTCGAGGGCGTCAAGGACGCCTCCATCAACCAGCTCAAGCTGATCGCCGCTGCGGCGGGCCGGATCGCCAAGGGCGAGATCAGGCGCAGCATCGCGCTGTCGTCGTGGAACGACGTGATCGACTATTGCCGCTCCGGCATGGCCTTCGCCGACAAGGAGCAGTTCCGCCTGCTCTTCCTCGACAAGAAGAACAAGCTGATCGCCGACGAGGTGCAGCAGACCGGCACCATCGACCACACCCCGGTCTATCCGCGCGAGGTGATCAAGCGCGCGCTGGAATTATCCGCGACGGCCTTGATCCTGGTGCACAACCACCCCTCCGGCGATCCCTCGCCGTCGCAAGCCGACATCCAGATGACCAAAGCGATCATCGACATCGCCGCTCCGCTCGGCATCTCCGTGCACGACCACATTATCGTCGGCAAGAACGGGCACGCGAGCCTGAAGGGGATGAAGCTGATGTAGGGACGTCGGCTCTCGGAGAGCTAAAGCGAGCCGTACCGTGAATTTCAGCAAACGACGCCTTTTGGCATGCGACTACGCCAGCATTGCCGCCGCCGCCTCCGCGCCCGGGACCACATCGTGATCGTAGAGGTGCTTGCGAAACGCGGCATGCGCGGTGATCTCGGCGTCCCTAACCCCGAGGTCGGAATACGCCGAGTCGTATCGCATCCCGTTCTCGCGCGCGCCACGCTGGATCTCCGCCACGCGTTCGCGTCGCAAGCGCTCATAGGCGAGCAAGGCAGCGGGAGCCGTTCGCCGGTCCGCGAGCGCCAGGATGGTCGCGAGCGCCATGCCATCCTCAATCGATTGATTGGCGCCTTGCCCGAGATGCGGAAGCATAGGATGCGCCGCATCTCCAAGCAAGCTCAGCCTTCCCTTGGTCCAGCTCGGAAGCGGTTCGCGATCATGCAGCGCCCAGCGGAACGTCGATTGAACTTGCTTAAGCAAATGTTGGATTCGCGAATCCCAGCCTGCGAACTCGCGTCGAAGAACATCGGGCTCGCCCGGCGCCGACCAGGATTCATTCATCTCCTCGTCCGCCGGCACAAACCCGACGTAGGCGATGAGCTTTCCAGCGCGAACCGGAAGAGCGAGAAAGTGCCTTCCCTTGCCGAGCCACATTTGCCAGCGGTCGGTCGGCCAATCCGGAACGCGCTCATGCGGTACCAAGCCCCGATATGCAACGGACCCTGAGAATATCGGCCGCGACTGAGGCCACACGTGGGAACGAAGCTCGGAGTGGATACCGTCGGCGGCGATGACAATGTCGGCTTCGGTAGAGGTGCCGGTAGCGAACGAAACCCGCGCGGTCTCCGCCTCGTGGTCAAACCGGGTACGGCGATGCCCAGTGTGCACAATCCCGGCTGGCAGCGCATTGGCCAACATTGCAACGAGGTCGGCGCGGTGCATCCCGAACGTCGCATTCCAGCCCGAGGAGTCCGTCACCTGAACTGGAGCGATAGGTATCCCGTCATGACGGAAGTAACGGGAATCGGTGCCAACCCGCGCGCCCCATTTCGCTGTGGCCGACGCCAATCCCACCCTTTGCAAGTGGCGTACGCTGTTGGGGGTGAGGAACAGGCCGGCCCCGATTTCACCGAGGGTTGGAGCCTGTTCGTATAGCGACACTCGAAGACCGCGTGCGATCAACGCGTTCGCGGCGAACAAGCCGCCGATCCCGCCCCCGACAATCGCGACATGAAGCGGTGTTTGCATGATCTCCATCCTTCAACGAACGACCTCAAGACGATCGTTGGCGTTTTGCGATCAACCCGGCTTCATGCCCGCGAACTTGACCACCTTGGCCCACTTCTCCGCTTCCTCGCCGATGAGGTTGCCGAACTCGCCGGGTGTCCCCGCAAGGACGGCGCCGCCAAAGTTGCCAAGACGCCCCTTGATACCGGGATCGGCAAGACCGGCATTGATCTCCTTGTTGAGCTTCTCGATAATCTCGGCCGGAATGTTTCTTGGCGCGCCAATGCCGAACCAGGCGCTCGACTCGTAGCCCGGCAGGAACTCACCGACAGTCGGAGTGTCGGGCAATGTCTCGCAGCGCGTCGCCGTGGTAACGGCCAACGCACGCAGCGTGCCGGACCTGATGTATTCGATTGTTCCTGTCGTCGGCAGGAACGTTACATGCACCTGCCCTCCAATGAGGTCAGTCAGCACCGGGGCACCGCCGCGATAGGGCACGTGGAGCAGGTCGACGCCTGCCATCATCTTGAACAGTTCGCCGGATACGTGGCTCCCGGTGCCGTTACCTGCTGACGCCATGTTGACCTTGCCGGCGTTGGTCTTGGCATAGGCGATAAAGTCCGGAATCGTCCTGGCCGGAAACGACGGCTTTACCAGCATGACGAAGGGCTCGCGATCAATGCCGGCGACCGGCGCGATATCGCGCACGACATTGAAGTTCAGCGTGTCGTAGAGCGATGCATTGATCGCGTGAGCGTTCATGACCAGGAGAAGGGTGTAGCCATCAGCGGCCGCATGGACCACCGCGTCGGCGGCGATATTGCCACCGGCGCCCACTCGATTCTCGATGATGAAAGGCTGGCCAAGCTGTTCCGAGAGCCATTGCGCAATGAGGCGCGCTAAGATGTCGGCCGGGCCGCCGGCAGCCAGGCCGACGATCATGCGCACCGGGCGGATCGGATAGGCTTGCGCCCAGGCGAGGCGCGGCATGGCAGCGACCGCGGCAAGCTGCAGGAATGCGCGACGGGGAAGTTTCATGGCGCGCCTTTCACGGATGTCGAAAACGACCACCGCGGGAGCTCAATTGCGGCATCGCGAAGCTGATGAATACCCCTTAGCATTCACCAGATGAAACTAAAAATAGACAATAGTTTCTTTAGAAGATACTTTTAGTTGCAAATGGATACAAGATTCCTTGAAACCTTCTTGATGGCAGTCGATCACGGATCGATTGCCGAAACTGCCCGCCGGCTCAATTTAACGGCGGCGGCGGTCGCAAAGCGAATCCGCGCTCTTGAAAGAGAGATCGGTGCCGTTCTGGTCACTCGCTCGGGCCGGACGATCAAGCCAACAGAAGCAGGAGCCGCGATCGTCGAGCGCGCAAGGCGCTTCCTGATCGAGGCGCGCGATTTCAAGACAATCGCCACAGCGGATCGACCGTCGGGACAATTGCGCATAGGCGCATTTCCTTCGGCATTATCAGGACTGTTGCCGGACATTCTGGCCTTGATGAAGAAGCAGTATCCGCAGATCGATATCCAGATTGCGAGCGGCGTCTCGTCAGAGCTATATCGCAAGGTGCTCGATGGTGATGATCTCGACGCAGCAATCATCGGTCAGCCGCCATTTGTGATCCCAAAGAGCTGCAATTGGCGTTTGTTGCGAGAAGAGCCACTAATTCTACTCACGAGAGCGCCGGCAGCATCTCGAAAACCGCGCGTGATCTTGTCATCGGAACCGTTCATTCGATTGGACCGCAACGTTTGGCCAGGACGCCTCGTGGACGGCTATCTCCGCAAAGCGAGGATTCGGCCACGCGAGCTGTTCGAGATCGATGGGGGTGCGGTGATCGCCATCATGGTGGATCGAGGGCTCGGCGTGTCGATCTTGCCGGATCTGGCGCCGCCGTGGCCGGAAGGTTTATCACTCGTTAAACTGCCGTTGCCCGATGCCGCTCCCTTTGCCCGGCGCATCGGCGTTGTGTGGGCCAGGGCTTCGCTTCGCCTTCGTTTGGTCGAGGCATTCCTGGAGCAGGCAGAACTGGCGCGCGCGCGCGGCCGTCCGAAGACTGCCAATTCAGGAGCGAGGGTACGGTGATGATCAAGCAAAGTTGCTGCAAGTTTCCGACGTGCCGGGAGAAACGTTTTGTTCGACGCACGCTTGGTGATCTGCCGTGCCATAACGTCTCCCAAACCGGACGCAGCGTGACGCGACGGGATAATCACGAATGAGCACTTTCTTACCGCCCCCAATCGCAGTCCTCACCGAGGGCCTCCCAGGTCAATGGTTCAGTGAAATCAGGGTGTTCGATGGTATGGTGGTTCTCATGCACAACCATCCCTCCGGCGATCCCTCGCCGTCGCAAGCCGACATCCAGATGACCAAAGCGATCATCGACATCGCAGCACCGCTCGGCATCTCCGTGCACGACCACATCATCGTCGGCAAGAACGGGCACGCGAGCCTGAAGGGGATGCGGCTGATCTAGCAGCCACCAACGCAAAGAGGCGCCGCAAGGGCGCCTCTCGAAAGTGTTGAGAGTGGAAAGCTCAGTAGCAATAGCGCGGATGCACGCGCATCCAGCCGCCGTCGCCGCGCTGGACGTAGCAGCCGTCGTGGTACCAGTAATAACCGCCCTGGCGCCGATCGCCCTCGCTCGCGATGGCCGCGCCCGTGCCGGCGCCGATCACCGCGCCGATGGCGGCACCACGGCCGCCGCCCACGGCGCCGCCGACGACCGCACCCGCGGCTCCGCCCAGAAGGGCGCCGCCGAGCGTGTTCTGCGCCGCCGCCTCATGAGCCGGCATCGCGATGGCGAGGCCCAGCACGGCCGCAATCCCAAACTTCCGAATCATTCCAGAATCCTCCTTTGCGATCCTGCCGGCTTGTTGGCATTGGTCCCGGCAGAGGTCAATGACTTGATCCCTCGATCCCGGCGCTCCGGGGGCGATTGACCGCAGCCATTCGGGCCGAAAAATGGTTTGAACCGGCCTTATTGCAGCCGCACCCCATGTGAGGCGCATGATCCGGAAAAGTGTGTAGCGGCTTTCCCTCGCGACAAACGCTACGCGTTTGCGCGGAGATCATGCGCAAACAGGAAGCCAGGCGGCGGCAGGGAGCGGGCCGATCGCGCTTCAGAAAGCGTAGGACAGATCCGCGCTTCCTCAAATACGGCTGAAATGGCTCAGGCGGCCACATTGGCGAGGAAGCGGTCGACGGAAGAGCGAAGCTGGGTCGCCTGATCCGACAAATCGTGCGCGGTGGCCAGCACCTTGTCCGCCGAACGGTTGGCGTTCTCGGTGGCTTCCGCGGTGCCCGCAATGCTGCGAGCAACGATGGCCGTTCCGTTCGCCGCCTGTCCGATGTTCTGGGAGATCTCGTTCGCCGCGATGTTCTGCTGCGCCACGGCGGCGGCAATGGCGGACGTGAAACTGTCGATGTCGCCCATGATGGCGGTGATCGCGCCGACATTGTCTACCGCAAGCCGGGTCGCGGACTGGACATCCGCGATCTGCGCGGAAATCTCCTCGGTCGCCTTGGCAGTCTGGATCGCCAGCGCTTTCACCTCGGAGGCGACCACCGCAAATCCCCGCCCAGCTTCGCCGGCCCGCGCGGCCTCGATGGTGGCATTGAGCGCAAGCAGATTGGTCTGGCCGGCAATGGTGCGGATGAAGCCCACGACCTCGTCGATGTGCTTCGCGGAGTTTGCGAGCGCGCTGATGGTATCGTTGGCGGCTCCCGCCATACCCGTGGCGCGCTGCACGATCACCGTGGCATCGTTGACCTGGCTCTTGATCGCCTGCACCTGCTCGCCGAGCTGGCTGGCCGCGCTCGCTACCGTCTGCACGTTGGCCGAGGTCTCGCCGGCGGTGGAAGCCGCTTCCGTGGATTGCTGGCCGGCGGCGTGAGCGATCGACGACAGCGATTGCGCCGTGTCGGTCAACTCGCCGGTCATGCGGTCGGTATTGGCGAGCACTGCGGCGAACGCCGAACGGAACGCATCGATTTCGGCCTCGATGCGCTGGCGGCGGCCGACCTGCTCGGCATTGCTCTGATCCTTTGACGAGATCAAGGCGAGGTCGTCGTCGGCCTTGGCCTTGAGGCTCGCCTGCATGACGGCGAGCGACTTGAGCAGGCGGCCGAGCTCGTCGCGGCGCCGGGTCCTGATGTCATCGTTGAAATTGCCGGCGGCCACGCGCTCGGCGATGTTGAGCGCGGCAAAGATCGGCCGGCTCAGCGAGAAAGCGAAGGCAAGCGCAATGATCAGGCCGATCAGAACGGTGCCGATTGCGATGCCGAGCATCGTGGCGCGCAATGCGGTAACCGCGCCTTCCGCCTCGGTGCGGTAGTCGTAGCCGTAGGCGGCGACCATCTCGACGAGATCGTCGATGGCGGCAACCGCGTCATCGCCCTGCTGCGCGATTACGATGCTCGTCGGAATTTCGGTGATGCCGCCCGAGGCGGGCTTCAATATCTTCAGGACGGCGCCCGACCAGTCGCGAATCCGCGCTTCCGCCTTGTCGCGCGCAACATTGACGCCCTGGCTGCGGATTCGGTCGCGCACCACGTTCAGATCTCCGGAGATATTGGCGACGAGCTTCTCGAACTTCGCGACCGACCCGCTGGTCGCTCCCCTCCCGAGGCTCTGCTGCTGAATGAGGCGCGCCTCGTTGAACGCGGCATGGGCGGAACGGGCGTGGTTTATGCCCATCAGCGGCCCGTCATAAAGACGAACCGCCAGGTCGCCTGTCTCGGAAATGCCCCGGATACCGTAGAAAGCGATCCCGCAGGCAAGCAGGAGGACGACGCTGAAAGCACCGAAAATCTTGTAGCGGATCGACATCGGAAATCTCCGGTGGCCTGCAATGGCGGTGGATGCCGCCGACCTTGAGCTAGTCCGTCACCTTGACCATCATCTTCATGCGCGGATGGATCGCGCAGATCACCTGCACATCACCGGGCTCCTTGAAGGTGACGTCGGTCGACGAGCCCGGGGCCTGGGAGCCCAGATTGAACTCGTTGCCCTTGCTGGCCGACATGATGTTGTGAGGCACGCTGTCGTCATTGAAGAAGGTCAGCGCGTCACCCTTCTTGATCGTCACGTTCTCGGAAGAGAACACGCGTCCCTTTTGGTGGATCACCTCGGTGGCGGCGAGCGCGCCGGCCGAAAGGCCCGCGGTGATCACGAGGGTGAGCAGTGTCAGGTTGCGCATGGAAATTCCTGGGGTTCGTGTGGGTTGGGTTAGCGGGGCAAAACCGGCACGGCGGTGGGATTGAGATCGCTGGTCAGCGTCTTCATGAATGCCACCAGGTCGGCTTTCTCTTCCGAAGTAAGGCCAAGCGGCTTCATCAGATCCGAGCGACTCGGCCGATCGACGCCACCATGGTCGTAATGTTCGACGACCGCTTCGAGGGTGGCGAGCGAGCCGTCATGCATAAAGGGACTGCGCCGGGTGATCTCGCGCAGGCTCGGCGTCTTGAAGGCGTGCTGCATCTTGATGACGCCGGGCACGAACTTTCCGCGACCGATGTCTTCGGAGGGAAGACCGATGTCCTGGAAGCCCTCGTTGGTGAAATTCCACCCCTCATGGCAGGCCGAGCACTGCGCCTTGCCATTGAACAGGGCAAAGCCGCGCTTGGCTTCTTCCGGTATCGCTTTCTCGCTGCCTTCGATCCAGGCATCGAACGGCGCCCGCTCCGATACCACCGTCCGCTCATAGGTCGCGATCGCCTTGGCGAGCGTCGCGACCTTCATGCCCTCATTCGGGAAGGCTGCCTCGAACAACGGCTTGTATTCGGGGACGTGGACGAGCCGGTCCATCAGCTTGTCGATCGGCATGTTCATTTCGCCGGGCGACTGGATCGGCCCCAGCGCCTGCTCCTCGAGATTCGCAAGCCGGCCATCCCACATGAAGATCGAGCCCCATGCGGCGTTGATAATGGTCGGCGAATGCCGCCCTAACTGCGCCATGCCGTGGCCGACCCCGAGCGCAAGTCCGTCGCCCCAGCCAAACCCCGGGCTGTGACAACTCGCGCAGGACTGCGCCGACGTCACCGAGAGGCGGGTATCGAAATAGAGCTTTTTGCCGAGGGCCGCCTTTTCCGGCGTGTAGGGATTTTCCTTGGGAAAGGGGATCGTCGTCGGGCGGCGATATTGCGCCTTCATCGCATCCAGGCCGGTCGCCGCCTTGGTGCCGAGATCGACACGGCGCGTTTCGCCAACGATCGCCGAGCCGAAGCTGAGCGTGGCAAAGCCGAACACGCAGAGGCTGATCGCCGCAACAGCCGTGCCAATAGTCATCGATCGACTGAAATGAAAATCAGCCATGCGTCGTCCCCAACCGGTGTTTGACCTCCGCACCTATCGGAACCGACGCAGCGAGTAGTCGTGCGCAGCTGCACGTGAACGTAAAGGCTAGTGGTTAAATAAAATTTTCGTTGTCCCATTGCGAAACAACATCACGATACCTTTCGTGACAACTACGACGCGAGCACGAGACTCAATAGCTATCCAGGATCATCGTTGCGTCGCATTTTTCGCCGTCGCCGCGCGGCGTCGAAGCATCTCCTGCTCGCGCTTGTTGGCGGTCAACTGTGCGGCCGATTCGAATGCGGCGCTTGCTTCGTCATGGCGGCCGAGCCTTTCGAGGAAATCGCCCCGTACCGTCGGCAAGAGATGATAGCCCTTCAGGGCTGGCTCATCCACGAGCCCGTCGACCAGCGCAAGCCCCGCCCCGGGGCCATCGGCCATGCCGACGGCGACCGCGCGGTTGAGCTCGATCACGGGCGAATGGACCAGCGCCAACAGCTCTTCGTAGAGCCCGGCGATGGCGCGCCAATCGGTATCGTCGGCTCCATTGGCCCGCGCATGACAGGCCACGATCGCCGCCTGCAGCGCATAGAAGCCGGCACCGCCACCGAGCGCGCGGGCCTGCTTCAGGAGCCGCATGCCGCGGCCGATCTGAAGCCGGTCCCACCGCGCGCGGTTCTGGTCCATCAGCAGGACGATATCGCCGTTCGCGTCGGTGCGCGCGGCGCTGCGCGAGGCGTTCAACTCCATCAGCGCCAGCAGCGCGTGGGTCTCCGGCTCGAGCGGCGCGATCGCGGTGAGCATGCGCCCGAGGCGAAGCGCCTCGTTGCAGAGTTGCGGTCGGTGCCATTCGTCACCGCGCGCCGCGGTATAGCCTTCGTTGAAGACGAGGTAGACGACTTCCAGCACCGAGGCGAGCCGCTCCGACAATTCCTCTCCCCGCGGCGTCTCGTAAGCGAGACCGGACTCGGACAGCGTGCGCTTGGCGCGCACGATGCGCTGGCTGACGGCCGCCTCCGGAATCAGGAAGGCGCGGGCGATCTCCTGCGTCGTCAGGCCGCAGATCATGCGCAGCGCCAACGCCGCGCGCGCCGCGCGCGACAGCAGCGGATGGCAGGCGGTGAAGATCAGCCGCAGCATCTCGTCGCCGATATCGTCATCGAGGGACGCGTCGAAATCCGGCATCGCCTGCTGCTCCCGCTCGAAATCCAGCGCCAGCATCTCGTGCTTGCGCGTCAGCATCTTGCCGCGGCGCAGATGATCGAGCGCGCGGCGCTTTGCGGTCGCCATCAGCCACGCGCCCGGACGTTCCGGCACGCCGGATTTCGGCCAGTCCTCCAGCGCCGCCACGAGCGCGTCCTGCGTCAGCTCCTCGGCCAACGGCACGTCGCGCAGCATCCGCGACAGCGACGTGATCAGTCGAGGCTGCTCGATGCGCCAGGCGGCGAGGATGGCGGCATGGATGTCGGCGGCCGTCATCGCCGCCGACCGGATCGCCCCTGCCGTCGTATCAGGCATGCGCGGGCGATTTGATCTCGCAGCCGATGTCCACGCCCGGTGACGCGAACGCGCGCAGCTCGCAGGTGCCTTCCCAGCCCGGCAAATGATCGAGGTGAAGCTGCATGAACTCCTTCGCCATGGCGAGCGCCTCGGCCTTGTCGCGCAGCTCGAAGATCGCGTAGCCGCCGATCACTTCCTTGGCTTCCACGAAGGGGCCGTCGGTGACGCCGAGCTTGCCGCCGACGATGGAGACCCGCGCACCCTGTTGCAGCGGCATCAGCCCGCCATTGTCGATCATCCGGCCGGCCTTGATCTCGCGTTCCGCGAGCTTGCCCATGGCCTCCATCAAGGCAGGGGTCGGGCCCGTCATCGGCTGCGGGGAGGTGACGATGTACATGAAGCGCATGAAAAACTCCTGTTTGCGCGAGTTGCAGGCGGCTGGCCCGCGATTCCGCCTCGCTACAGGGAACGACGATCCGGCCGGCCCCGGATCGACACCGGCGAGCAAATTATTTTCAGGCCGCGACCCAGCGCCGGACAGCCTCCACGGAGTCCGCGGGCGTGGTATTGAAGCAGATGCGGGCGTCCGGCGCGAGCTCATGGACGAGGTTGACGACCTTCTCGAACAGCATCAGCCGCTCGCCGGGCTGGCGCAGTCCGGCGCCGATCAGCACGCACTGGAAGTATCCCGACTTCAGCGCCTTCGCCGTCACCGCTTCGGCCGTGTCGCCGAGATCGATCAGGCAGCTTGTCACGTCATAGCCGGACGCGCGGACGCGATCGAGCTCCGCGTCGATGAAGGCCTGGAACATCTGCGGCGTGAATTGGGGCATCGCCGCGAAATCGACGAAGGCCGGATCGATGCCGATGGCGAGCACTTTCTTCGACATGGCGAGGGCTCCATTGGCAGAATTGCGCCAACGCGAGAGCCTGCGGTCGGTTCCGAAAATGCCGTTTCTACTGCCGCAGCATGATCAGGGGATCGGCGGCATCGGGCACGAGCCGCCACTGCGCGTTGTCGTCGGCCTCGAACCGCCAGGTTTCGCCGCGATCGGACATCAGCATGATCTGGCCGCGTTCCAGCCGCCACTGTGACGGCGCGAACGAGGCAATGCCCGGATCGCATTTCGGCTTGAGGAACACCTGGAAATTGTCGTGGCCCGCGTCGTTGTTGGTGAGCGTCAGCCCGCAGACGACGTTGCCGTTGCCGCGGACCATCGACCAGTCGCCGATCATCTGGTCCATGGATTTGGCCAGCGACCGGGCGGCCGCCAGATTTTGCAGGATGTAGACGCCCTCGCCCGGGCGTACGCCTTCGAGAATACCGGCCTCGACCTCGGTGAAGTCGAGCACGGCTTCCCCGGCCGCGTCCTGCAGCCGGACGATGTCGAGCCCCTTGACATTCCAGCCGGTGATATCCTTGGTGAAGGGCAACGCCGCCACGCAGTTCGGCTCGAGCTCGAGCTTCAGTCCTTGCGCGGTCGTATCGGGCTTAAAGGTCACGACGCAGGTCTTGCTGCGCTCGGTGGTGGACAGCTCCCACTGCCCGACCATGCTCTTTTTCAGCGTTGCCGCATCCTGCGATCGCGCCGGCGATCCCATAACCGTCAGCGCGGACACCGCCGCAATCGCAAGACAAAAGCGAAATTTCATGAACCGGACCCTTACGCGCTCGCCTTCACGGGCGTTTCCGCAACCGGGGTCAGCGGCGGCTTTCCGGCGAACCAGGCCTTCAGATTGTCCACCACCAGCTGATCCATGGCGTTGCGCGTTACCACGGAAGCCGAACCAATATGTGGCAGCAAGACGACATTCTGCATGGCCTTCAGCTCCTCGGGCACGTTCGGCTCCCGGTCGAACACGTCGAGGCCGGCGGCAAGGATGGTGCCTGACTTCAGCGCGGATATCAGCGCGGCCTCGTCGAGCACGCTGCCGCGCGCGACATTGATAATCACGCCACGCGGCCCGAGCGCCTTCATGACATCGGCATTGATCATCTTGGCCGTCGAGGCGCCCCCGGGCACGATCACGATCAGCGTGTCCACAGCCTTGGCCATCTCGATCAGGTCGCCATAGTGCTTGTAGGACACGCCGGAAGCGGGCTTGCGCGAATGATAGGACACGGGAACGCGCGACGCCTCCAGCCGGCGCGCGATGGCCTGGCCGATCCGGCCCATGCCGACAATGCCGATCTTGCGGTCGCGCAACGAGCCGACGCTGAGCGGATAATTCTGGGTCTGCCAGAGCCCGGAGCGCACATAGCGGTCGGCCTTGACGAACTCGCGCAAGGTCGAGATCAGAAGCCCCATCGCGACGTCGGCGACCTCCTCGGTCAGCACGTCGGGCGTGTTGGTGACGATGACATTGTGCTCGCGCGCATAGGCGGTATCGACGTGATCGTAGCCGACGCCGAAGCTTGCGATCATTTCGAGCTTCGGAAAGCGCGCCAGCGACTCCTTGCTGGCGGCCACCGTGTGATAGGTGACGGCCATGCCCCGGAGCCTGCCCGTGACGTCCGCCGGCAGCCGTTCGAGGTCGGCACGGGTCTCGGCGCTGTGCACGATATATTGATCGGGGAAGCCGTTCTCGAGAATTGGCCGCATCGGTCCATAGATCAGAACATCGATCTTTTCGGAGGAGATATTTCCGGCCATCAGCTTTCCTTTCCAAGCGCACTTTCATGCCAGCGCCGTAATGCGAGATGCGAAACTAGCGCCAGCAAGGCATAGATGACAATCCCGGCGAGCGACAGCAAAAGCAGCGCCGCGAACATGCGCGGGATGTTCAAACGGTAGCCGGATTCGGAGATCCGGTAGGCGAGGCCGGAGCCTGCGCCAGCGGTGCCGGCCGCGATCTCCGCCACCACGGCGCCGATCAACGACAGGCCGCCGGCGATGCGCAGCCCGCCCAGGATATAGGGCAGTGCCGTGGGCAGCTTCAGGTAAACCAGCGTCTGCCAGCGCGAGGCGCGGTAGAGCTGAAACAGGCCGGCGAGGTTGCGGTCGACCGAATTGAGGCCGAGCGTGGTGTTGGACAATATGGGGAAGAATCCCACGATCCAGGCGCAGACGATGACCGCGGTCTGCTGCGACAGGTAGATCAAAAGCAGCGGCGCGATGGCGATCACGGGCGTCACCTGCAGGATCACGGCATAGGGAAACAGCGACGCTTCGACGAGTTTTGACAGGTTGAAGATCAGCGCGAGCGCGATACCGCCGATCGCCGCGGCGACAAAGCCCTCCAGCGTGGTCAGCAGTGTCGTCAGCAGCGATTGTGACAGCACATCCCAGTCGCTGAACAGCGTCGCAAAGATCGCCGACGGCGCCGGCAGGACATAGGGCGGGACCTCGTAGTACCGCACCACGGCCTCCCATGCCGCCGTGCCGGACGCGGCAACCATGATGGGAAGCAGGATCCGCATGAGCCGGTAGGCGCTCCGGTCCCCGGACAGGGCCGTGGGAGCACGCCCATTTTGTGTCGCGCTCATAACAGGGCCTTCGCTGAATAGGACGGCGCCAGCGCCGCGGAGACGTTCCGGCAATATTCGCCGTACGCGGCCGAGGTCCTGAACGCCTCGCTACGCGGCTCGGCGGCGTCGATCCTGATTTCGGCGCCGATGCGGCCCGGGCGCTCCGTCATCACGATCACGCGCTGCGAGAGATAGACCGACTCGAACACCGAATGGGTGACGAAGACGACGGTCTTCTTCAAATTGCGCCACAATTCGAGCAGGTCGTTGTTGAGGCGAAAACGCGTGATCTCGTCGAGCGCCGCGAACGGCTCATCCATCAGAAGGATATCCGGATCGGTGACCAGCGCGCGCGCCAGCGACACCCGCATCTTCATGCCGCCGGACAATTCGCGCGGAAAGCTGTCGGCGAATTCGGTGAGGCCAACGCCCTTCAGCGCTTCGATGACGCGCCCGTCGGATTCGGATGCCGGCATATGCGCAAGCTTCAGCGGCAGCCGCACATTTTCCCGCACGCTCGTCCACGGCATCAGGGTTGGCTCCTGGAATACGAAGCCGATGCCCTGTCCTGGCAACGTCACGCCCTCATGATGCGAATGCCGGACCTCGCCGGAACTCGGCGCCGCGAGTCCTGCGATGATCCGCAGCGCCGTCGACTTGCCGCAGCCCGACGGTCCGAGCAAGGAGATGAACTCGCCCTTGCGCACGGCCAAATCGATCGGCCCGAGCGCCATGACGCCATTGTCGTAGGCCTTGGTGACCTCGCGCAGGCTGACGGCGAGCCCCGCAGCATTCAGTTCGACATCGGGCAACGCCGCTTCCGTCATTATTTTTTCGGCCGCAACTCGACGCCGACGCCCTTGTTGGCAAAACGGAGCGTATAGGATTTGCGATAATCGAGATCGGCCTTGACCACGCCGGCCTTGACCATCTTCTCGAAGAAGCTGGTCACGCGCTCATCGGTCATGGCGCCGATGCCGTTCTTGAGGCTGTCGCCGGAATCGACGATGCCGTATTCCTTCATCTTGGCGACGGAATAGGCCAGCAGCTCGCCGGTCATTTCCGGGTTGAGCTTCCTGATCATGGCATTGCCGGCGGAATTGTCGCCGTAGATGTAAGTGTACCAGCCGATGATGGAGGCATCGACGAAGCGCTGCACCAGGTCCGGCTTCTTCTCGATCACGTCCTGGCGCGTCTCGATCAGGGTCGAATAGGTGTTGAAGCCGGAATCGGCGAGCAGGATGATTCCGGGCTTGAAACCGGCCGCCTTCTCGACTGCGTACGGTTCCGAGGTGACATAGCCCTGCATCGCGCTTTGCGGGCTCGCGATAAACGGCTGCGCGTTGAACGTATAGGGCCGCACGTTCTTGTCGCTGAAACCGTATTCGGATTTCAGCCACTGGAAATAGCTGGTGATGCCGTCCTTGGAGACGAACAGCGTCAGCGGCTTCAGCTCCTCGAGCTTGGTGATCTTGGATTCGGGATGCGTCAGAAAGACCTGCGGATCCTTCTGGAAGATCGAGGCCACCGATACCACCGGCACCTTGCTCGCCACCGCATCGAACGACATCAGCGTGTTCGCGGTCATGAAGAAATCGATCTTGCCCGCGATCAGGAGCATGCGGTTGTTGTCGTTCGGGCCGCCCGGCACGATGGTGACGTCGAGGCCGTATTTCCGGTAGGTGCCGTCGGCGACCGCCTGGAAGAAGCCGCCATGCTCGGCCTCGGCGACCCAGTTGGTTCCAAACGACACCTTGTCCAGCTTCTCCGGGCTGGCCTTATCTCCCGCTTTATCCTGGGCCGATGCCGGCGCGGCAGCCAGAAGAACGGCAAAAAAGCCCGCCGTTAACGCTCGCATCCGAAGTGCCGCTTGCATGATTGGACTCCGTCGTTCGTTCTGGCCCATGATAGGGAATGGGACCCCTAACTACCTTGCAAACGGCCCGAAAGAAACACCTCGCGCGATGAGTTCAGCCACCCCTGCCCGCGACTGGTCCAACATCGACTGGACAGGCGTCGATGCGGCAACCGCCGCTCGATGGATCGCCGTGCTGCCGCTGGCCGCGACCGAACAGCACGGCCCGCATTTGCCGCTCGCAACCGATGTCCTGATCGGAGAAGCCTATCTCGCGCGGGTGCGCGAGCTTCTGACCGACACCAGTCCGGTGACCTTTCTTCCCATCCAGCCGGTCGGCATCTCCACCGAGCACATTGATTTTCCGGGAACGCAGACGCTGTCGACGGAGACCGCGCTCAAGGAGTGGAAGGCGCTAGGCGAGAGCGTGGCGCGAAGGGGGCTGAAAAAGCTCGTCATCATCACCAGCCATGGCGGCAACAGCGCGGCGATGACGCTGGTGGCGCAGGATCTGCGCGCCCATTGCGGGCTGCTCGCCGTCACCACCTCATGGTTTCGTTTCGGCGTGCCGGAAGGAATGTTTCCCGACGAGGAATTGCGCCACGGCATTCACGGCGGCGCCGCCGAGACCTCGATCATGCTCGCGAAATATCCCGCGCAGGTGCGCGTCGATGCAATCGCCGATTTCCATCCGAACAGCGTGGAGATCGAGAAAAAATATCGCTGGCTGTCCACGCAACGTCCCGCGCCCTTCGCCTGGCAGACGCAGGATCTTCACCCGAGCGGTGCGGTCGGCAATGCGACGCTAGCCACGGCCGAGAAAGGCGCGCGCCTGCTCGAACACGGCGCGCGCGGGTTCATCGAATTGCTCGACGATGTCGATAAATTCGATATGAGCGCGTTTTCGCGCGGGGCCTGAAGGTTAACGCGGCAGCGCCGTTAACCTCCTGTAAACGCAAGCCGAAACCGAATTACAAAAATTTCACCCATCCGTTCCGAACCGGAACGGGCATGCCTTCGTCCAATCGGCACATGCGGACCACAACGGGCCGCTTTCAACCGGACAGAGTTTTCCATGTCGATCAAGACCAAGCTTGCCGCTCTCGCTGTCGCCGCTCTTGCCGCTACCGGCGGCATCGCTTCCACCACCACTTCCGCCGAAGCCCACGGTATTCATCCGGGCTGGGGCCTCGGCCTGGTCGGCGCCGCCGTCGTCGGCAGCGCGATCGCCGCGACGACCCCGTATCCTGCCTACGGCTATCGCTGCGGCTGGGTCCGCCAGTACGATGCGTTCGGCCGCTACATCGGCAACGTGAACACCTGCTACTGACGGACTGAGTTCTCGCGTTCGGCGCAGGACCTCATCCACCCCGCGTCGTCTCCCGACCCGCCCGGTTGTCCCCCCGGGCAGGTCACTCTTTTTGGCGGCGGCTGCACACAGCCTGTTGCGCGGCTGTCACAGAACCGTGCCAACCAAACGGCATTCTGCCGCACCCCTCTTGCTATTGCGAATTATTTGCAATTGAGATTATAGGTAATTCAACGCTTTGGCTGAACTCACCTTGCTCGAACACGGGCGAGCCCAGGCGAACGGGTGGATTTTGCAGAATTCCTTTTGGTGGCAGCGCGCGGGCAAATCTGATGAGGAGAGAGATCACCGGAATGCTCGCTGGGGAAAAGCCGGTCCGATGACGATCAGTCGCCGACGATGGAAGCGCGCAGGCATCGGGCTTGGCATGCTCGCGCTTGGCGAGCCTGCGCTAGCGGCTGATCTGCCGCTGAAGGCGCCGGCGCTGAGAGCCGTCTACGACTGGACCGGCTATTATGTCGGCGGTCATTTCGGTTATGGCGGCGGCAGTCTGGGCTTCGGCACCAATCCGCTGCCTGAGGAAGCCGTGTTGTTCCCGCACAGCGTGACCGGCCTGATCGCCGGCTATCAGATGGGATATAATCGCCAACTGGCCAACCGCATCGTGCTCGGTATCGAAGCGGATTCAACCTTCACCAGCCCGCTCAACGGAGCGGCGTTGATGCGGATGCCACCGGCTGCCTTCAACACCACGATCGATTACATCGGCACCGTGCGCGGCCGCATCGGTTACGCCTTCGGCACGCTGATGCCCTATGTGACCGGCGGCTTTGCGTGGGGACATACTCACGCCGACATCAACGACGGCAGCGGCGCCATCATTGGGCACTATCAATCCGGCTGGACGGCGGGGCTCGGTCTCGAATTCGCCGTCAGCGGCAATTGGAGCGCGAAGCTCGAATACGACTATGTCGACCTGTCGCGCCGCTTCTACGATCTCTCCGGCTTCGGCCTTGCCAACGTCAATGTCGATCCGCGCATTCACCTCGCGAAGATCGGGCTGAACTATCACTTCGGCGATACGCCGTGGGATATCCCGGTTTCGGCCAAGCCGTTGCTGCCGGAATCAGACAACTGGAATGTCCACGCACAAACGACGTTCCTGCCGCAGGGCTATCCGGCGATCCGCGCGCCCTACAGCGGCCCGGACAGCCTGCCCGCCGGCGGGCAGTTGCAGTCGACCTGGACCACGACGGCGTTCCTTGGCGTGAAGCTGTGGCAAGGCGGCGAGTTCTATTTCAATCCGGAGCTGGCGCAGGGCTTTGGCCTCAACGGCACGCTGGGGTTGGCCGGTTTCCCGAACGGCGAGGCGCAGAAGGCGGGCGCGCCGTTTCCGAAAATCCGGCCGCAGCGTTATTACATCAAGCAGACCATCGGATTGGGCGGAGAGCAGGAAGACGTCGCCGACGCGCCGAACCAGCTTGCCGGCAAGCGCGACATCGACCGCGTGACTGTGATCGTCGGCCGCTTCGCGGTCGGCGACTTCTTCGACAACAATTCCTATGCGCACGACCCGCGCGCCGACTTCATGAACTGGGCGATGTGGGGTGCGGCGGCCTATGACTTCCCGGCCGACCTGCCCGGCTTCACCCGCGGCGCGGTGGTCGAGCTCAACCGCAAGGACTGGGCGGTGCGCGCCGGGTTGTTCGAAGTGCCGTCGCAGCCCAACAGCGATATCCTGACCTTCAAGACCGGTGGCGCCGTGATCGAATTCGAGGAGCGTCACACCATCTTCGAACAGCCGGGCAAGCTGCGGCTCGGCATCTTCGGAAACCAGGGCACGACCGGAAATTACCGCCAGGCGCTCGCGATCGAAGCAACGGACCCTGCCCAGGACATCAACGACGTGATGGCGAGCATTCGCCACGTCAATCCGAAATACGGTGTCTACGCCAATCTCGAGCAGCGGCTCGTGAAGGACGTCGGCCTGTTCGCGCGCGCGAGCTGGAACGACGGCTCGAACGAAATCCTGTCCTTCACCGATATCGACCGCAGCGTGTCGGGCGGGCTTTCGATCAAGGGCAGCTTCTGGGGACGGGCCAACGATACGATCGGCATCGGCGGCGCGGTCAACGGGCTCTCGGCGGCGCACCGCGACTTCCTCGCGGCGGGCGGCGTGGGCCTGTTGATCGGCGACGGCCGGCTCAATTACAGCCAGGAGCGAATCTTCGAGACCTATTACGCCTACGCGATCCGCCAGGGCGTCACGCTGACGGCGGACTATCAGCTCATCACCAATCCCGCCTATAACGCCGACCGCGGGCCGGTCTCGGTCTTCTCCGGCCGGCTGCACGCGGAATTCTGATCCGAAACCGTCCGGTTCCGGCCGGTGCGGCAATTTGGCCGGACGTCGCGGAAACCGGTGAGAAAGCGCTTATATGGGGATCGAGGCTGGCCGTCAGACGGCCGGCCTTCAACCCCTCCAGCCGCAAATGCTAACGCTCGAACTCCTCATCATCGCTCTGCTTATCGTGTTCAATGGGCTGCTCTCGATGTCCGAGCTGGCGGTCGTATCTTCGCGCCCGGCCCGGCTGTCGCTGCTGGCCAGCAAGGGGGTGCGAGGCGCCGAGCGCGCGATGGCGCTGGCGTCCGACCCCGGCAAGTTCCTGTCGACCGTGCAGATCGGGATTACGCTGGTCGGTGTCCTCTCCGGCGCGTTTTCCGGCGCGACACTCGGGCAGCGGCTGACGCTGTGGCTGATCGAGCTCGGCTTGCCGGCTTCGGTAGCGGACATTCTGGGTGTCGGCATCGTCGTGACGATCATCACCTACGCGACGCTGATCGTCGGCGAACTGGTCCCGAAGCAAGTCGCCCTGCGCGATCCCGAAAGCATCGCGGTCAGGGTTGCTCCGGCGCTGGACTGGCTCGCCAGGCTTTCACTGCCGCTGGTGGTGCTGCTCGACTTCTCGGGCAAGCTCATTCTGACCCTGCTCGGGCGGAGCGGCGCGGCCGAGGAGAAGGTTTCGGAGGATGAGATCCATCATCTGGTGAGCGAGGCGGAAAGCGCCGGAGTGCTCGAGCCCGGCGAGAGGGAAATGATCGCAGGCGTCATGCGGCTCGGCGACCGGCCGGTCGGCGCGGTGATGACGCCGCGCACGGAAGTCGACGAGATCGACCTGAACGATGACCCCGTAAAGATTCGCGACATCGTTGCGAAAAGCCCGCATTCGCGTTTTCCCGTTTCGGATGGCGACCGCGACCAGCTTATAGGCGTCCTGCAGGCAAAGGATCTGCTCGTCGCCTACATGCACGAGCGCGCGCCCGACCTGAGAAGCCTGGTACGCGAGGCGCCGATCATCCCGTCGTCTGCCGACGCCCGGGACGTGCTTGCCATTCTGAAGGCCGCGCCCGTGCATATCGGCCTGGTGCACGACGAATACGGCGCGTTCGAAGGCGTCGTCACGGCCGCCGATATCCTGGAATCGATCGTCGGCGCGTTTCATTCGGAACAGGGGCCACCCGAGCCGGCGGTGTTGCGCCGCTCCGACGGCTCGCTGCTGATCTCGGGCTGGATGCCGGTGGACGAGTTCGGGGAATTGCTGTCGATCCCGCTGCCTCCGCGCCACCGCTTTCACACGGTTGCGGGACTGGTGCTGCAGCATTTCAATCAACTGCCGGAAGTCGGCGATTGCTTCGACCTGGAAGGCTGGAAAATCGAGGTCCTCGACCTCGACGGCCGTCGGATCGACAAGATACTGGCGAGCCGCAGGGACGAACGCCCTGCCGGCCAGAAAGAGACTCCGGCTTAGCGCCGATGCGCGCGCCGAAACGACGCGCTTTCGCGCCTCACATCACCGCCTGAAACGAATCCGCGCGCGCCATCCGCCAGGCGTCGCGGAAGCGCGGATCGTCGGTGCCGTCGATCAATTCGCCCGGACGCAGCGCCGGATAGAGTCTTGCGAAGGTACAGACCTCTGTGGTCGAGCTCCGCTGCGAGAAATGGATCGGCCGCAGGTCCTTCGGGTGCTCGAGGCCGGCGGCTGCCAGAAGCTCGGCGAGCGCGTGCAAGGTCGAGTGGTGATAGTTGTAAACGCGGTCGATC
>Ga0207707_10000397_pt1 | contig 45456 bp, 81 predicted proteins | sample KBSC83BmetaG_FD_184336 | JGI IMG/M metagenome (GOLD analysis project Ga0207707, IMG submission 184336) | Corn rhizosphere microbial communities from Kellogg Biological Station, Michigan, USA - KBS C8-3B metaG (SPAdes) (version 2) | ecosystem: Host-associated > Plants > Roots > Rhizosphere ... | reverse complement strand
TACGTAGTCGTGGTCGGTGTCGCCGGAAGCGCTGGCGTCGTTGTCGCCGTCGTGGTCCGGATCGTACACATGGTGCGTGTGTGCGTGACTGGAGTTGTCGTAGTGCTCGCTGCCGTCGGCGTGCGCGTGCCGGTGGTTTCCTTCGGTGGAGTGATCGTGGGAGTGCGTCACATGCTGGTGGCCATGCGTCGCGTCGCCGTTGTGCGTGTGAGAGTGGTCGTGGATCCCGTCGTCGTGATCCGTACTGTCGAACGCCGCGTGGTTGTGGCTGTGCGTGCCGGTCATCGGTTCGTGCATGGTCTCATGGCGACCGTGGTACGGGTGGGAGGCCGCGTCCTGGGGCGCGGTCGCCTTGGCCGCCATCTTGTTGACCTTCGGCGGCAGCGCCATGTCGAACTTAGCGACCGCCGACTTCATGGGGATGACCGAGTCGGCCAGGCCCGCGTCCACGGCCTCCTGGCCGGTAAACCAGGATTCCTTGTCCATCTTCTCGAGCCAGTGTTCCGTTGACTGGCCGGTGCGCGCCGCGTAGATGCCGGCAATGTTGGAGGTGTTCCGCTCCAGCTGGTCCGCCATCTCTCGCATACTTCTGGCGTCACCGCAGGCCATGGCGAAAGCGTTGTGCACCATGAACTGGGCGGTCGGCGCGATGTACACGTGGTCGCCCGCCATGGCGATGACCGAGGCGATGGAGGCTGCGATGCCCTCGACGTAGACGTCAACGTCACGAGCGAGGAGCGTGTTGTAGATGGCCACGCCATCGAACACCTCGCCGCCCGGCGAGTTGAGGTGGAGGTCGAACGGACCCTCGATGTCCTCCAGGTCCCGGATGAAGTCGTGAGCCGACTTGCCCAGGAACCCGATCTCGTCGTAGATGTGCACCTGAGCGCGGCTGTCGGCGGTGGCCGCGTTCTTGATGCTGTACCAGTCCTTCTTGACGCTAGCCAGAGCTAGCATCCTGCTCCTGGCGTCGCGCCAGGGATTGCTGCCTTTCACACTAGCTCCCTGATCTTGGAATAGTCACACACCTCTTGGATCCAGCTGGCTACGTTCCTCTCCAGGTCAAACTCGTCGCGGTCCTCCGGGTGACCCAGACGCGGCAGCGCAGCCTTCGGATTGTCGGGCTTGGGGTTCGTCCCGGGCTGGCCGGCCGGATTGGCCGGGCGGGGCACGCGGCCCGGCTGGTTGCCGGAGTCCATGACCGGACCCTTCCAGTTCATCTCGGGCAGGCCGACGACCTCGCAGGCATCGTGCGCATCGAATCCGGCGTCCACGAGCAAGGCGAGCGCCTGGGACTTGGCGGTCAGCTCGTCGTTGGCGTCGTTGGCGCTGGAAGGCCGGGGGTCCTCGTAGTCCATCTCTCGGTCATTGGCCGTGCTGCCGAACATCGGGAGGTAGAACTCGTTGGCTATGGTCTTCAGCCGGTTGAGGCGCGGGATCTCGTGCCAGGCGATGTGCACCTCTTCGGCCGTCTCCGCGTTGGCCCGGTTGACGTCCGTGCTCTGGCCCAGCATGGCCTGGTGTACCCGGTAGGCCTCCCGGATGATGTCCCGACCCAGGGTCCGCAGCTCGTAGAACTGCATGTCCTTGACCGTGTACGTGTTCGGGGTCCAGGTAGCCCCCTGCTCCAGCACACCGACCCGGTGGCCGCGCGCCACGCCCTGGTGCTGCTCTCGCCAGCGCGCCGTAAACTCGTTGAACTCCTCGTCCGTCAGCCGCTTCTCGAAGGTGACGATGCCACCGGGAACCGCCGAGTTCAGGAAGAAGTTGCGAGACCACTGGGCGCTGTACTTGGTAGCATCAATATCCGCGAGCAGGGACTGAACGGCGCTGAGGCCCCGGTACAGATCGCCGGGGTGGGGGTACTTGATCTGGATGACCTCGTCGGTGCTCAGCGGCACCAGCTCCCCGTTCGGCCCGGTATAGATCCAGCCTTCCAGGAAGTTCTTGCGACTGGGTACCGGCTCCATTCGAGCCGGGCTGACCGGCCACATCTCCAGCGGTATACCCTTGCCGGTCGGCCCCCGGTTGATCACCCAGTACCACTCGCCGACCAGCTCCATGTGCTGCCAGCCGATCTCGCGGAAGTGCTCGCCCGTCATGAACGGGTTGGGCCGCTTCCAGAGCTTCAGCGCCTGGTGCCGCATGACCTCCATGCGCTGGTCGGAGCCCTTGTCCGTCCTAGCGTAGCGGACGCGGCCGTCCCGGTCGGTCCGGTACATCTTCCAGCCGCCGTACGCCTGGCTCCCGGTCGAGAGCAGCTGGACGATGGCGAACAGGGTGCTCTGGCCGTTCACGGCCTGAAGCTGGGTGTTCCGATCCTGGATGCCGGTGCCGTACAGCCCATTGCCCGTACCACTCCAACGATCGGCGAATGGAACCGGACTGTTCGCAGCAAGGTTGCGAATAGTCTTGCCCAGCTCGCCAAGCGCGGAAGTTCTAGGCACGCTTGCTCACCCTCCACTCGATGGCCAGGAACGTCGCGGCCGAGACGATCAGGCCGGCGAACGTTGAGTGGTCGAATCCAGCCGCGTCGGCGCATCCCGCCGCCGCAAAGAAGTAGCCGTGTTCCTGGATGTGGCTCAGGGCCACCGAGGCTGGCCGCCGGAGGGCCGCACCTACAGCGGCCAGCCTACCGCTCGCACGGGGACGGAGCGCATTGCCCCAGCGCGAGTTACTGGAAGGGGATTGGAGAGCGTGGAGGGCCATCAGCGATCACCTAGAATCTGTACGCCCTTGTCAACAAGTTCTTGTAGTTCCGCCCTGGTGAGGGTAATGGCGGTCTTCCGGCCACCCTCCCGCTCGTCGTACCAGCCGATGGTGTAGCCGGCCGTGCCGTCCGGGGTCCGCGCGCCGAACGCAATCTCAACGTGGTCGTAGACGCGCTTCTTCCTCCAGAGACCGTAGGCGATCTCATTCGCGAGCAGGACGGCGATGTCGGGGTACTTGGCAACGTTCGGGTGCATGTGGGCCATGCTCTCCCGGACCTCGCGCAGGTAATCCTGGAACGTTTCGCTGGGGACGTTCATTACATCCCCTCCCCGTCGGGACGGAACACCAGGATGTCCCCGGCTTCCGGAACGACCAGGACCTTCACGCCGGGGAGGAATTCCCTGATGTAGTCCATCATCTCGTGGTGCTCGTCCATGGTGACGCGCCGTCTCATAGCGATGACTAGCGTGTCGCGCGGCCGGATCACCGTCGTCTTGACCTCGTCAGCCAGCCGAACGCCGAGTGCCTCCAGCTCTTCGTTCCGCTCCATCACACGCTCCTGAACAGTGCTCGGATGCCAAAGTCACGCTCGGCCACCACATAGCGCATGGCGTCACAGCCGTGGTCATCTTCCTTCTTGGGTTCGTCTTTCTCTGTATCAGTGGCCTGTCCGGCCTTCTTCTTGCGATCCCAGACGTAGCCGGGTATCTCTTCCACGAGGCAGGTCGGCTTGCTGGATTCCTCGAGTTCCGGGTCCTTCTCAACCAGCGTGTCCCGGAGGAAGTAGATTCGCCGCCTACCGTCCCCCGCGTCCCGGAGCCTGACCTGAACGGCTTGAATCCCCTCGCTGACGCTCTTATGAGCCGCCGAGGTACTAAGGCCGGTCTCTCGCTCGAGAACTACACGCCCCTCAGCGTCGTGATCGCAGGTGATGACAGTTGGCTTAGGCTCAAGCCAGCGACCATCAGGTGCAACGGCGTGTAGTATGGTCTTAGCGTGCTGGTCCACGGTACGCCGGGTGTGATAAATCTCTCGATAGAGGTATAGACGCCCATCACGGTCTTCCGCCCACCACTGGCACGTGAATGGATTGGTGAAACCAAAATCCACGGCCCAGTACCGTCGCCAGGAAATAGGAATGCCGGCATGGTCGAGGGCCTCGCCCTTTCGCCACGCCTCCGGAATGCCCGAAAGAAGATGGTCCGCAGTGAAGTCCTCATAGATCACACCCTCCGCCGCAACCCAGTTGCCCAGGCGCAGTCGCTGGTACCGGACGCCGGTCAGCCGGTCCAGCTTGGACAGGTAGGCCGCGCCGCGCTCCGTCATCTCGTCGCCCGTGAACAGGATGGGGTTGTCCTCGTGCGTCGAGTGGAACATGACCGTCTGGCCGCTGTCGCAGCGCGCCTTCAGCCAGTGGGTCGGGTAGGACGGGTTGCAGTCCGCTAGCAGCTGCTGGAAGCTCACCTGCCAGTTACGAAGTCGGGTGGTGATGCTTTCCCAGTCGTTCTCGGTCAGGTCCGTCGCTTCCTGGACATACACCAGGTCGTACTCCGAGGACATGATCTTCTCGATCTTGTCCAACCCGCCAATAACAACCGTCGAGCCGTTCCGATAGCGGTAGCTGGCCGGCTCCTGGGCTGAACCACCATAGTAGTGCACATCCCCGGACACTATCGCCTCGGCTACAACAAACTTCCGCCAGGTTACGAGCGCCGTGCTGCTCAGGCTGGTCGCTGTCTTGCGGCATATAAGGCCCCGCATTCCCGGATTAAGCAAGCACATCAGGTGGAGCTTCTCCAGGCAGGCCCGGCTCTTGCCGGTACCGGCCGGTCCAGCGATCAGGACCTCGGGCTCGCGGCAGTACATGATCTGCTTGCAAGCACCCTTGGGCGCGAACTTGTGCTCAACCTTTGGCATGGGCGGCGTCACCCGCCCGACGAACCATCAGACGGTCGCTGTGTACACAGATCTGCTCGGTCTCGCAGACGAACCCGTCCGGCGTACCCTCCAGAAGGCAGATGCCCTCCCGCGAGCAGGAGGCATCGCCCTTGTCCTCGATGGGGAGTTCCCGCGCTACTGTCATACGAGCGTCCCCGCCGATCTTGACATAACGGCAGCAACGTAGGCGTCGGTGTCGGCAGCAAGACGGCGGAGAACGCGGAGGCGTACCGGCTCCAGAATACCCTCGGCGTGCATGGCTCGGGCGATCGCCTCGGCGAGCGGGCCGGTGATCGGCTCGTCGGCCACGCTAATGGCCGTACTGGCCGCCTGAGCCTCCCTCCGGGCGAGGTAGGCCGGCGCGCACCGGGGACAGTGCTGGGCTAGCAGTTCGTCACCGGAGACCGTCCGGGACCACAGGCTCCAGTGTCCCTGGCAGAAGTGCGTGTCGCGCCCCTCCACCTTGCAGAACACGTGAACGACGGCCGGAGACTTGCACCCATCGCTGTTCCGGTAGTAGCAGATGCCGCTGGTGTCCTGAACGTCCATAACGACACCGCCACATCTTCTGTCTTGAGCGGGAGCTGGTAGCCCTGCCTGAGTTTCGAGACGAGCTTGTCGTCAACCTCGTAGCCATCCTCAAGACGGAGGAGGACTTCGATCTGCGACTTCCTCGTCATGTCGAGGCCAAGTCCATCGACCGCCTCGTACGACCACTTGACGTTCACAGCGTCACCTTCTTCACGGTGACGTGGGTGCTCAGGTACCCGATGATCGTCGGCACCAGCGTCCACATGGCCGCGCTTACCGGCAGCGGCATCTGGTTGTGGAAGGCGTAGTTCTGGATACACCAGATGACCAGCCCGGTCGCGGCGAGAATAGGCGCGGTGCCCTGCCGGGCCTCGCCAGCCGACTTGGCGACGGCCAGATGCCACTTCTCGTTGTTCTCCGGTGTCGCTGGCGCAGGGGTGGTCATCGCAGCGCCTCCGAGATCTCGCCCGCGTCGATGACGTAGTGGACGATGTTCGGGTCGTCGGGCGAGCCGGACCCGGCCGCCGCGCCGCGCGGGCTGAGCTCTTCAGCCACCGAGCGGAGGATGTCCATCTTGGACTTCAGGATGCCCCGGTGACGCCGGGATCCGAGGTTGGTGCCGTCGTTGTCGGTCGGGCGGTAGGTACCGGACCGCATCGAATCGAGGACGGTGTTCAGCTCGTCGAAGTCCGCCTGGAGCTCAGCGATCCGATTCTGCTTCTTCGTGATCCAGAGCCCGGCCGCCTCGACGGCAAGCTGGCCCGCCAGCGCCGAGCGAACCTCGGCAATGTCGTTGGCGTACTTCTCTGCGAAGTCTGTGATGTCCTTGTGGTCAACGCCCAGCCGCTTGGCGATGCTCGCGGTTGACCACTCTCCCATAGCGAGGTCGCGGATCAGCTCAAGCCGTAGCCGGCCCCGTCCCAGCTCCGTTACCGGGGTAGCTCCAACGGACGTTTTTGAGGCCGCCCGCACCTGTGCGGGGGCCTGCGAAGAGGTCGGAGCCCGACGGGGGACGCGACTTGCCATGAGACAAATATAGGCTACCCGAGCATTTTTCGCTAATGCGCAGGTAGCCTATATATTTAGCTTCTGTTTTTGCGTCGTCGCCTCAAGGCCCTGCCCCGGCGATCTGCCCAGCCCCCACGGAGGGCAGCTCAAGCCAGGGCAGGACGTTCAGGCGGCGACTAGTCCGGGATCTTCACGTGGTTCCTGGACTGCCACACAGAGAACTCTCTCATCTGAGCCTCCACCCCGGCGATGTGCTCCTCGTCGCAGCCGGCATCCCGCGCCAGCCGGAGGTAGGCGTTGATCGTCAGGACGGACAGCATGTCCTGCGCCCGGAGAATGAAGACCGGCTCTTCCGCGCGGATCTCCTCGAGCGCATCACCTGGCCGTATGTACCCGTACTTCCCGGTCTGTGCCATTACGGGTGCCCCGTCCGGGAGAAGTTGCTTCCCTCCTGTGACTTGCAGTAGTCGGCCCACTCGGGGATCTCCCGCCACGCCCCTGCGCCGGTCCGGGTGGTCAGTGCGAACCCGACCCCACCGATGCACTCACGAACGATGTTCGGCATCCCATCGAGGTCCATGTAGGCCTGGGCGGAATCCGGGTAGAGAATAGGGACGTTCTGTAGGTCGTCAAACTGAGGCGTCCCGCTGCTCGCGCCGCAAGAGACTATGAGCGCGGTCGTGGCGATCGCGCCGGAGATGGCCGCAACGATGGTGTTACCGCGATCCCATTTCATTAATGCTCCTAGTGGGTAAGGCTGTTGGTGATTTCCGTCCCTATCGCCGCGAACACGAAAATGGCGGCGATAACGACTGCTATGAGTACGACCAGCAGATTGCGAATCGTACAGAGAACCTTGTGGATCTGCTCTTGGGTGTGGGGGTCGGACTGATGGATTATCACGGGAGCGGGAGTGGGGTGGGTCGGCCGCTTCGGCTCGGTCTGCGTGTGACGGATTCCGCTCTGTCCGTACCGGACGCCCTCCTGGTCTCGCCAGTTGGGAGGGACAGTCGGACGCTGGTACGGGTAAGGGTTCTGGCCCTGGGCCATTTGTCCTCCGACTCCACCGATCGCTTCTGTGTCCGCGTAGTCCCGGTTGTTCATTCCCGTCCTCTGTGTAAAGCCCCGCCCAGGGTCTCGGCGTCACCCGCAGCGGATCGGCCGGTGTCGCAGCCCTGGGCGGGGCGGTCTTCTGGTGGTCCTGTGTTGCTGTGTTGCTGTTAGGCAGCCGGGGTGAAGACGTCCACGTACGCGACGTGCGCGCCGGGGATCGGCTTGCTGTTGCCCGGCCCGTAGCTGCCGGTGGCGGGCACGATCCGCAGGGCGTAGGTGTGGCCCTTGGTCAGGCCGCGCAGGTAGCCCTGGTTGTAGCTGTTGCCGGAGTGGTCACACGTGAACCCGATGTGGCTGGTGCCGGGGTTGGTGGGGTTGTTCGGGTCCCACGCGCCAAAGCCGTACCCGGAAATCCAGACCTGCTCACACTTGCTGGTGTTGTCGGGCCAGCCCAGCAGGCTTTCCTTCCAGGCGACAACCCCGCCGGTGTAGCTCACCGCGACCACGTGCCCGCCGTACACGTACGGCACGGGGCAGAGCTTCCCGGTGATGTTCCCGTCGGCGGCCAAGTTACCGTCGCCGTTCTGGGAGCTGTCATCCCACTTCTCGCCGCACACGGTCCGGTAGATCCAGTCGTACTTACCGCCCTGGACGGTCACGCCGGTCTTGCTGGCGAACGCCTGCGACGCCCAGTCACCCGTGGAAACGAAGCCCGAACCCGTGGTGGAGAAGTTGTCGTCCTCCGTCGTCGGGACCACGCCGGTCAGGGTGTCGTCCGCCGGAGCGAACACGGTCAGGTTGTAGGTGCCGTTGACCGACCCCTTCACCGAGTGCGCGATCTTCAGACCGACAGTGGACTGGTTCGGCGTCAGCGCGCCCAGGACGGTGGTGAAGCTGCCCGCGTCCGTGATCGTCACGTTGTAGGCCAGGTCACCGGATGGCGTCGACTTGGGCTGCGGCGCGGCCAGCGTGACCAGCAGCGTGCGCTTCATGTTCAGGAAGGACCAGAAGCCGCCGTGCCCGTTGTCGGGCCGGTTGCTGATCTGCGTGACGCCACCGTTGGAGGTGGGGGTGGTGGCCGCCTGCGCGGCCCCTGTACTAAAGAACAGCGCGGCGGCAGCGGCAAGGACGGTCAGGAACGCCAGGTAGCGCATCCTGTTCCGCCGGGCCGGAGCCTGGATAGAACTGGGGGACATTATGCCTCCTCTTTGGCCGGGTGGATTCCCGACGAAACGTACCTTACCCTAGGATCGGGGCGGGCGCGGGGTTTTCGGCGAATAATTTATACTGCTATTTGGGATCGCGTGGCTTCCGAGCCGCTGAGATTCCGCGCGACAGCATGGCCACGCAGAACGTTCCGAAACAGACGATGAATGCGATGACGAATACCCACTGGTACGGTGTCATGACCCCTCCTCTTCTTTCTTCTGCTCTTCGTCCCTCTGGAAGAACGCCACGCCGGCATCCCCGGCCTGGGCCCGTAGGTGCTCGAGCAGCCCCTGGATCTGGCTGGCATCGACCGGGATGGCATGGAAGTGGCGACCGCCATGGGCCTCCGCCGCGCGGCGGTTCTCCTCGGCCTGGAAGTGTTCGGGGCTGCCGATCATGCCGATGTGCTCCGCCAGTCGGGCGCTGTCCTTCCAGACATCCTCCGTGACCGTGATCGTCATGTGCACGTTCTTCTCCTCGCCCAGGCCCGGCACCGCGAATACCAGGGCGACGTCCCCGTTGCCCAGCTGGCACATGGACTGCGGCTCCAGCGGGTGCTTGTTCATGTGGGGCCGGGCATCGACGGCGATGTCGAGCGGGTCCGCACCCGGCTCGTACTTCTGCTCGTAATCGCCGCAGGTACACTTGGCAGCCAGGATGGATCGCCGGATCATCGCGTGCTCTGGCTGCTCACCGCCGAGCGTCTCCCAGTCGACGACGATGTTGATACTGTGCCTCCACGGCTTAGGCATTTCCTCCACTGTTTACCCTCCTGTTGTGAGTAATTACACTGATATACGTGACCGCCATCCCGTACGCCCATACCGTCGCGAGCAGGGCATAACCCGCTGCACCGCCCGCCAGGCCGGAAAGGAAGAAGAGGGCGACGATCCGGAAGGCGCTGCCATACTCCCGCACCGCCACGCAGCCCACGCCCGGCAGGGCCGCAGACACAAGGAGCGCCCGGTACAGGTCAACGTTCTGGTCGTAGGGGCACTTACGACGGGGTCGACGGGGCCGGCGCGGGTGCTGCCTCAACGTGGATCTCCTCCCCCTGGTATTTCTCGCCCCTGGCCAGCCCGCAGGCGAGGCAAAGGTCGGATGCTGATCCGAACAGCTCGCGCATCTCCTGGTAGAACACGTCGTCCTCGTTGTTCAGCGGCTTGACGTACTCGTGCGGCAGGAACGACATTTCCGCGGCCATCTGGCCAAAGCCGCGAGCGAGGCGGACACGCATGGCTGTACGCCCGGTTCCACCACAGTTCTTGCAGGGGTTGACCACCTCGTCGATGGAACGGGCGGCGTGCAACATGTCGCCGGAGATAGAGGTGTCCGTGTCCCCGAAGCCGAGGCATTCCTCGCAGAGCCCCAGAACCTTACAGTGACCCCGGCCAAGACCGTGAACATGCTCCTCCGCATACATCTGGGGAAGATGCTGCCCCATCAGACAGACATCGACCCAGATCCGGTCGGATCGATAGTCCATACCGAGTATCCGCGCGCCAAAGGGGACGCCCGGCGCGGAGACGACCCAGCAGGGGCTGTTTTCCGTGTTCTTGGTGTTTCGGTTCGTGTTTGCGTTCACGGCTCCACATCTCCGTAGTGGCTCTCGGCGGGGTCTTCGGCGTCGTCGTGTTCCGGGCTGATGTTGGGGATGACGATGGGGCGCATGTTGTTCCTGTGTAGCGTTCCGGCCGGGATGGTGGCGTCTGGGAGCGCCTCAATCGCGGCTTCCGCATCATCATCATACATCCGACCGTGCAGCGGGCTGGTGATCGTCATCTGCTCTGGTTCGATCATCTGCTCAGGTCCCTGCTCCGAGCGGTAGAACTTCGGCTGTAGCTGGGGCTTCGGGGTGATCAGGGTGAGACCGCCCGGCAGGGGTATGACTCCCGGCAGGAGAAAGACGTCGGGGCGGTTCATACGGGCTCCAACGCCGTCGGGGATGGGCCTGGTGTCTATCTCGAGGACGCTGTGCTGCCAGGGCGGATCAAGGTCGCTCACGTTCTGGACGCCGGTCACCTCAGCCCAGATAACCTGCGTTTCTGTGGTTATACGAGCAAAAACAGGTCCGTTACCATCGACTAGCGCCTCGATAGCCTCGAGTAGCGCCATTTTGTCCATTGAATCCCCTCTCGTCACCCGAATTATACCCTACGGCGGGGTATTTACCTAATAAGCTGGTCAAACGCGTCCCAGTTTCCGCTCGCGGAAGATCTCCTCCAGAATCCAGCGCGCGGAGTCGGCGTCTTGCTCTGAAATCGACTCTAGCAGACCCTGGACCAGAAGGTCTCTAGGAGTTCTCCTCTCCTTCCAGACCCTCTTCTGTGTATTACTAATCTTCTTCCTTGACTCCTCGGACATCTTGTAACCGACTGGCCTTCCCATGGCTATCCTCCATTTAATCGTATTTGGAATTTCTGTTTGCAGTTTTTGGGATTTCACGCTTGTGTTTGCAGTTTTTGGTATTTTGCGATCGTTTGTGAGAAAAACCATGATTCACGCAGACGCCGGCGATTCTTCGGGACTGAGTCCCGTTAACTACTAGTATACCCTAGCCGACCCCGCCGGCGCTAGGGTTTTTAACTATAACTTTACGTTACGAACCGCTACGGTAGGTAGGTACTACTAAGGTACTACCTAACGTAGCCGGAGGTAGCGTAAAGTAGTTGCTATTTTTTAGCCGTAACCCTTTACTTTACCCGCCCCTAGCGGTTATAGTTAGGTATAACTTAAAAAGGGGTAAGGGTAGGGCCTAGGGCGCGCGGTACGCGCGCCGGCCCGCGCGGGGTACGCGTAGCGGATCCGGCCCTTACCGGCTAGGGTAGCCGTCCGAGCCCCCGGTGCGTAAGCGCCCGTGTAGTAGCGGGTAGTTTGCTTAAGGGTACGATCGGGTAATAGGACTCCTCCTACGAAAGTAGAGCGACGTCTACCTACCGAATAATGACGCCCGTACCGACGGGCCGGAGTGTCTATAACGGCCGGGAGAGGACCCGGTGGCTAGATAGACTAATGCCGGGGGACGCGTAGACCGACGACTACGACCCAACCTTTTGATACCCTGAAGTCTCCCGGGCGCTAGGCAACCCGCCTAGCGCTCAGGTCCCCTCAGGGGAGAAACCTACCGTAGGAGTAACTAATGGCAACTCAGTCCCTCGCCGCGCTCCGGTCCGCCTTCGAGCTGGCCAACCGCGACCCCAAGGCGTTCGCCGCCCGGTACCCCGGTAAGGCTGCGCCGGCTGCCAAGCCGCGCACGGCCGTGGACTACCGGCGGGACGTCGACGCGGCGATCATCGCCAAGGCGGGCGAGCTGGTCTCCGACCTGGTCCCGGAGGAAATGCGGGACGAGGTCGCGCGCCTGATCGCCAACCAACTTCACCACCTGAGCAACCCGACCCTGGGCTGGCCGTCCGACGTCCTGCCCACCCCGGACCGCTCCGACTGGCGCTAGTGCGTAGGCTGGTGCTGGGCCGTTACCAAACCGTTACTGGTAACGTCCTAGCGCCGGCCGGCCCGCTAGGGTACAATTATAGTAGGCAAAATAAGGAGGACGGAAAATGGCTAAAGGTCCCAGTCCGCTAAGGGCGAAAATGGCGGCCTACCGGGCGCGACCGTATACCGACGCCCAGCGGATGAACTACCAGTCGTGCCCGTGCGACCCCCGGTTCCTGCCGTCTCAGGCTCGGCTGGACGCCGAGGCGGAGTTCCGGCTGACGGGTGGGTTTAAGGTCCGGGGCAATACCTGCCCGGTCTGCTACCAGGCCCGGTCCGTGAACGGTAGCTGCGGATGCGCGTAGCCGCGCGGTAGGCTGGTACCGGGGTTATGCCCCGGTGCCGGCCGGCCGAACCGGCCACCTCAGCCCGAGAGAGGAAGCAACATGAGCAAGGTGATCCGCGTGACCCAGGGCGTCGGGAGCAACCCGAAGCTGTGGGGTACGCTGCGGGAAGGCCGGTACGAGCGCCAGGTGATGGAGCTTGACCTGCCGACCGCAACGACCGGCGTGACCGGCATCCTCTGGGGTCCGCGCGCGGTGGTCGGTGGCTGTATGGGGTGGGCCAGCCCCTACGGCGCGCTGGGCCTGACCGCCCGCAAGCCCTACCCGTCCGTGGACGCGGTGGTTGCGGAGATGGCCGCGCTGTGGCCGGACGCCGCAATCGTGCGCGCGGACGCCGAGCCCTACCGCTGATCTGTCCGGTAGGCTGGTACCTAGGCTGCGCCTAGGTGCCGGCCGGCCGACCAGGCCACCCGAGAAGGAGTAGCGATGCAACGTATCACCACCCCCGTCACCACGGAGCAGGCCGTCCAGCTGGTGCTGGCCATCCCCGGTGACAAGGTCACCGACCCGGCGCTGGCGCGCAACGTGCTGGGCGCGCTGCGGACCGGTGCGCGCGGCCGTCGCATGCTGGCGGTGGGCCCGCTGGGCAGCGGCAAGCTGACGTCCAAGGGCGACGTGTTCTTCTGGACCCGCAACCCGGACTGCGTCCACGCCTCGCTGCGCGGCATCGACGCCGCCACCCGGTAGTCCTGCGTGGTAGGCTGGTAGCCAGGCATCCCCTGGCTGCCGGCCGGCCGACCAGGCCAGTACCCGAGAAGGAGCAACATGGACACTAACAGCAAGGCGGCCGTCCAGCAGTGGCTGCTGGGCTACGCCTGGGCCGAGGAGACGCCGGAGCAGAAGGCGGCCGTGGTGGACTGCATCATGGCGCAGGACGACTGGCGCCTCATCGACGCGCGGGCGGACCAGTTCGCCGGCGCGCAGTTTGAGCCCGGCCCAGCGGCCTTCGACGAGGGCCAGCAGTTCGCGCTGAGCGGCCTGTACGAGTGCCACACCGGCCCGCACAAGTCCACCTGCCCAAGCTACAAGTGGGAGTGCGACCACCCCGGCGTGTTCGCGCGCGGCCCGGTGCCCGGCACCGAGCACTGCAACACCTGCAACACCGACGTGCCGAGGGAGAAGCTGTGATCATGCTCGATGACCTGCTGGAGGCGGCCCGGGAGTGGCTGTTCGACTGCGGCCTGCTGCAGCCGAACGACTCCGACCTGCTGGTCGCCCACCTGGTGCATGAACGGTTCGACGCGGGCTGGCCCGGCTTCCTGCGGGCCGAGCCCAAGTGCACCGAGGACGACCTGGCGGTGGCCTGGCTGCTCATGGTGCGGCGGTTCGGCCTGGAGACCGCGCACCTGTTCTTCCCGCAGCCCGATCCCACTCCATCCGGCGACCCCCTGCCCATCCTTGGCTAGCAGCCCGGTAGGCTGGTATCCAGGCCCTGTTCCTGGATGCCGGCCGGCCAGTCCGGCCAGCAGAGGAGGCAATTCCATGACCAATCAGCCGTTCGACCAGCAACTGGCGAACACCATCGGCGAGCCGTACGGGCACGCCACCCCGCAGATCGACAGCGACGTGTCTATCCAGCGGGACGAGAGCCGGGAAGACTGCTACCTGGTGACACCCGCGAGCGGGCGGGCGGTGAGCGTCAGCGCTACACTGCTCAGCGTTCTTGCGGAAGCGGTCGACGTGCAGGGCGAACTTAACATTCTGGACGCCCTGCAGGGCCTGAAAGACGCAGAACCGGACTGGGTCGCCCAGCTGGAACGGCGTGTGCAGTAGCATAAGACGCGTGCAGAGGGCCCGGAATCGCAAGTTTCGGGCCTTTTGCCGTGCAATTGGCCATTTTGGACACCACTACAACCTTAAAGTCCCGGTTTAGAGTACGACGCAGAGACCGATTTCCGCTAGTCCAGTGCAGCCACGCTGCGCCCCATTTTGCACAGCAATATTGGGAAAACTGGCGGAAAAAGTGCCAATTTACTGTAGAAAATCGCGTTTAGGTTTAGGGTACGGGGGTAAGGGGCCGTGCCTTACTTCTAGTACCCTAAACCCCTTACCCCTTACATAACAGTATAGTAAGTATATAGGTTTAGTAGGAAATCAAGGTAAAGGGCACTGCAGCCCCACCTTCCAGCTCCTACGCCCCTCCTCTTCCACTAGCAGAACCACCCTCTCCACCCCTGCCTGCACAGGGGGTTTAGGTACCTCCCCCTCTACCCTTAAAACGTGGCACTGACCTGGGGAAACGGGGTTAGAGGTTTAGAACCGTAAGTTAGGTACGGCCCTAACCCAAAAACTAACGCTTAGTAACCGCCATCCCCAGAAAAGATTACGGAAAGTAATCCCAAAGATTTCCTGGTGATAGTAGCCATACGCGCGTAAACCGCGTATACTGATATCACTGGGAAAAACCACCGGGGCGACCGGCCCCGGTACCCGAGAAGGAGGCCAACAATGGCAACCAGCAGCACCCCGGCGCGCGCAGCGACCAAGCCCGCAATCAAGCCAGAGAGCGGGCCGCGCAAGCCGGACAAGCCGGCAACCCTCAAGACGCCGGTGGACGTCCTGGCCCTGCTGATGAACGGGGGCCAGTACGACTGGGTCGTTCACCTCAAGGGATGCAAGTCCTACAAGGCGCAGAAGGCCAAGAGTGCCTACGCTGGGCTGGAGGAGGACTACGAGATCCCGCAGGTGATCAACCAGCGCGACGTCATCATGGACGCCTGGGGCGACCAGATCGCGGAGTCGTACGCGGCGGACGACAAGGTCGGCGACGACTACGCGGAGGCCAGCTGGGCCTGGCTCAGCAAGAACGGCTACGTCACCTCGGTCAGCTTCCACGGCTGCCTGGAGGGGCTCCCGCAGTCCAGCAAGGCGGCGGCCAAGGCCGCGAACGCGGAGAACGTCAAGAAGGCGACCAAGCAGGAGCTGGCCACCCGCGTGGCGCTCAAGGCGGCCGAGCTTCTGGACGGCGTGTTCGCTGTGGACGAGAACGAGGCCGACGCGAGCACCGACCCCGCCTTCGCCACCGCGCTGCTCGCGGCGTTCGGAACCGAGGACGCGGCCCGGCAGTGTGTCGCCCAGTGGATGCACGGGATGCCCGTGGACCGGGACCGGTGGTACCGGGCCGGGCTGCCGATCCCGCAGCGCAGCGACTGGTCCGACTACCAGCCCCCGGCGGACGTCCCCGCCACCGAAGAGTAGCACCGCGTAGCCCGAGCCCCAGCCGCCCCCTCGGAGCGTCTGGGGCTGAGGGCTAGCGGAACTACCGCTACAGAGAAACACAGCAGAACAACAAGGAGGCGCAAGTGCATCTGAGAGATGTCGAGTGGGCCGTGACGGAGCAGTCGCTCGTAACGCCCGTGGATCGTGACCTGGCCGGTGGTGTGACCGTGCTGGTGCAGCAACTCGGAGCGCTGACCCAGCAGATGCCCCCGACCGCCCCGGCGTTCGTGCTCGCAGAGAGCGACGAGGGGGTCACGATAAACGGGGTGTACGTGGACCTGGGCGAGCAGACCCAGAGCTTCCGCAACATCATGGACGAGGCGGCCGCAGTGGCCGCCATCGGCCAGACCTACCTGTCCGACCCCGAGGCCGCGCCCTGGGAGCACGGCAGCGTGCCCCTGAGGGAAGAGGAGAGCGACAATGGCGCGTGACTACACCAGCTACGAACCGCCCGTGAGCGACGAGCCCGGCCTGGAGGCACGCCTGAACACGCACGGGCGCGGCTACACCACGGCCGGGCAGGTGGCCGAGGAGCTGAAGCGGGCGGAGCTGTTCGTCGAGATCGCCGACGCGGGTGAGACCTACGTCGGCAGCGGCGACGCGGCCACCTTCAAGTTCGACATGGATGACGATGGCTTCGAGTTCATCGTGACCGTCATCCGGGTGCTCAAGGACCACGGGTGACCGAGGCGCAGGTGTACGCGGCGATCGCCGAGGAGCTAAGTGCGCCCGGAGCGAAGCTCACGGACCTGGACGAGGAAATGGTGGCCGTTGCCCACCACTACGCGAAGCGGACTCACAAGAAGTGGCCGCCACGGCCGCAGACCAGCGGCTGGCAGGTGACCGTACAAACATACAGGGAGGACGGATGAAGTATCGCACGATGACCGTCAGCGGCATGTACGGCAGCGACATCGAGGCCGACAGTGACGAGGAGGCCGTGCGCATAGCCCAAGGCCCCGGCCACTACGAGACCGTGCTCGATATCACGGAGCACAACAAAGAGATGGTGCTGGTGGTGGCGGAATGACAAGGCTACAGATCGCCACCGAGATCCTGCGCCCCATGAGCCCGATGGATCGCATGTTCACGGCCCAGCCGACGCGCGGGCCGCAGCGGTACAAGCAGACCTGGACCCTGGAGGAGTACGCCGAGGTCCTGGCCAGGTCAAAGAGCAAGGGACGGCTGCTAGACCAGCTGGCCTACCTGAAGACCAACCGCATGTGCGGCCACCGACCGGAATAGCCGGCCGAGGGTTCGGTTGCTGGTTACCTAACCGTTACCAGCAACCCCTACCCTTTACCGCCTGGATAGGGTATAATTGCAGTATAGGGGGTAAGGCCCCCGCCGGAGGAGGCAGGATGGGAATACAGAAGTATACGGTGTCGGTCGAGTTCGCAGTCGAGACCCCGGACGGGGTGGACCCGAACACGGCGGTCAGCGCCGTAGAGGAGCTGTGCGACAAGTTCTCGTACCAGCTCTCCAGGATTGGCCCAGACGGCTTCCGCAGCGTCTACGGGCCGATCGTCCGCACCGACGCGGTGCTCAGCACCCGCAGGATACCGGAGGCCACAGTGGCAACGGAAGAAGAGATCGAGCACGAGATGGACGACATCGTCCCGCTCGCGGTGATCAAGGAGGCGATTCGGCAGTTCCTGAAGGAGCCGACGGTCCAGGTCACGATGTACGAACCGATCGATGCGGTTGAGACCGGGGTCTGGGTGGCCAATCACCACGCCGGCACCTGGTACCTGGACGGGTACAAGCCGGACGGCTCGCCCAACATCGAGATCGGCAACCTCAACAGCCGCTGCGCTGACGAGGACTAGAGGAGCGCTCTTATGCTCGGCGTAATCCACGCACCTCTGGTCCCAGCGATCAATGGGTTGATCTTCGACCCGCTGGAGCTGATGCTCGACCCGGCGCACCCGGCCATCCCCGGCGCACCCAGCGGCGACTATACGCTTACCGCCACTGAGGATATCGAGCGGACCCCAGAGGGCGATGCCCAGGTCTACGTCCTGACCGCCATCGATGACCTGCCGAACACCAACGACGACTAGCCAACCGACGGGCTGGCACCCAGACCGCAGCGTCTGGGTACCGGCCGGCCAGCTGGCCAGACACCCGAGTGCCCGAGGAGGGCCTATGCTAACGATCTACGAGGTAGCCATCCTGTGCTACCTCCGCGCCTACCAGTTCCTCGTGAGCCTGTTCGGCGTGCTGTGATGGCTGAGTACTTCGCCAGCCTGAACGATATCCGGTGGGCGTTTGAGGAGCCGGTCTGGGTGACGATGATCTCCCATGACCCCAACGCGGTCATCACCACGGTAATGGTCACCCGGTACATCTCCCCCCGGCTGCCGGTCAAGCCCACGGACGTGAGCTTCACCGCTACGTTCATGGACACGGGCGACGTGCTGATTAACGGGCAGCGCGTCCACCCCGGCATGGAGGAGTCCATCGAGCTGCTGTGCTCCCTGGCCGACGCCGTATCCATCAACATCCCCATCGATCCGGGCGAGTACCGCAGCGCCCACGCCCACTACCCACGCTACTAGCACCCGAGGAGCAAGATGACCCCCGAGACCACCCTGCTCGCGCCGGCCCCCGAGCTCCGCCACCCGCTGGCGGGGCACCACTCCGGTCGGCCGCGCGGCAACATCTACCACGGCTACTTCGGTGGCTATCACTGGATGCGCATGCCGCGCGCTTCCCTCACGGCCGTGTATCGGAACACCGGCACCGGACCGCATGACCTGCACGTGGGCATTGCGATCAGCGGCCACTTCCACCGCAAGACGCTGACCCGCTAGGCCGGCGCTTCGGGTACCCGGAGTGATCCGGGTACCCCCTAGCGCTTACCTGCGCTACCGAAACCGAAGTGCCCTAGGAGGGGCCGATGAAGATAAGACACCGCCGGCGCTGGCTCGTGATGCGCAAGGCGCGAGCGAGCCACCTCAGCTACGAGTGGCACAACTACAAGGGCGTGCGATACATCAACGTGGGTATCGCCTGCCCTAAGCACCACCACTGGTGGTCGACCAGCGTCTGGTTCTACACCAGCCTCCGGCCGCACCGCTGGTCGCTGCTCGGCCGCTTCCCCAGCTACGTCCGTCGCTACACCTTTAAGCGGCTTGACTACAAGCCGTTCGAATTCGGGCGAGGCAAGTGACCAGCGAGGAGCGGGCCATCGCAGCCGCCCGGCTGGCTTGGCTCAAGAACCCGGTGGACATCCGGTATCCCGGCGAGCTGGTCGAGCTGGGCGTGCGCGTGGTGGACGCCATCGAGATGGAGCGGGTCCGAGGACAGCAGATCCGAGAGGAGCTACGGAACAATGCCAGATGAGTTCAAGGACCCCACCGACGACGCCATGGCCGACCTGTACGAGTCCATGGTGGCCGTGGAGCAGCAGTGGTCGGGGATCAGGGACTTCATGAACGCCTTCACGGACCGGGAGGACTTCAGCGACGCGGGCTTCCTCCGGGAGGCGCGGGACCTGGTGCCCGGCCTGATCGGCAACATCGCCCGCATGATGCACGCGATTAACGAAGTCATCACGGACGCCGACAGCATGCCGAACAAACCATGTCCGGTGAGCGTCCAGTTCCCCAACCACCTCCCCGGCCTGCTGCACGGCTGCACGTGCCCGCTCCCACCGGAGGACAACCCGAGCAAGAACTACTAGGTAAACGCCAGCGCCTAACCCCTAGCCTACCCGCTAGGGGTAGGCTATAATTGGTACATAACGCGCGCTAGCGCTTAGGCCGGCGCTAGGACTACCACCCCCAGGTCCTAGCGCCTCCCTACCCGCTAGGGTAGCAGAGAAGGAGGACGGAATGCCAGGATACACTGGAAGGATCGAGGGCGAGACCGGGATCACCGAGCAGGAGGCCATGCTAATGCTCCAGCGTGCGGTGGGCATCGCCAGCCGCGTGGCTCTCGGTGACGGGCTGGACACCTACAGCATCGCTCAAGTGCTGAGGGACGAGGCGCACGCCATCGAGTGCCCCGGCGACGTTGCGGAGGACATGAGCCCCATCAAGTTCCACATGTGCTAGCAGCCATGACTGGCTGTAGCGAGTGCACGAGCGAGGAACCGCACGAGCCGGAGGAGTGCCCGGCGGCGGAGTGGTTCAGCAGCGGACCGACGGGTGGAGCCTGCGAGTATGCCTACCTCCGGACCCCGGAGGGCAGCGCGCTCGCAGGCCGCCCGGACGCCGGCTCCGTCCGGTACTACGAGGACCTGATCAATGCGGTAGACATGATGCACTCGATCGGTGAGTGCCCGCTATAAGGAGGCAGCATGGACGTAACCATCACGGTTCAGATCCGGCCGGAGCACGCCCAGCGGGTGGAGCAAGGTCTGCACAGCAACCGGATCGTCACGGTCGACACCGAGCAGGGACCGCTGATGCTCATGGTCGTCGGCTACGACTTCGGCAACCAGGTGGCGGACGACAACCCGGTGTACGAGCCTGTGAATGGAGAGCAGGTGAAGATCAAGAGCGGCGAGTATGCCGGCATGGTGGGCACTGTCGGTGCAACCTACCCGGACGGCCGCACCGAGGTCCTGTTCACGGACAGCGACATCGAGGTGATGGTTGAACCGCAGAACATGGAGAAGTTCGAGGTGACGCCATCCTCGTCTATCAGGCAGGAGCTGGTACGCGCAATCGAACGGGCGCGCAGCACCGGCATGGACCTACCGGAGATCGCTGAGATATTCAGCGACGAGATCGACCAGCGCATATAACAGGCCGAAACGCCGGGAGGCGTCGTGCGGTAAGGCCGCACCTGATGATGGCCAACAACCCCCGAGGAGGTCTTCAGTGTTGGGTAGCTACTGGTACTGGGGATTCTACTTCCGTAACATCCTCAGCGACCAGAAGCGCCAGCTGCATGTGTACGGCTGGCGCTCCTTCCTGCCGCACCGTCACATCCCCCGCCGGATCCCGGCCGGAGACGGTGCCTACTGCCGCCGCTGCGGTACCCGCAAGGCCATTGTCCAGAAGAGATGGATGGAGATGTAGTGGCGCGTGACCTACAGCCCGGAGACATTCACTACCGGACTATCGTGGAGATCCACACCATGCGGAATCCGAGCCGGGAGCCCGCGCGAATCCAGCAGGAGGTCAAGGACTTCCTGCGGCGCGCGTTCCGCCTGGGCCCGGACGCCCGCACCCCACAGGAGGGCGGCCTGGCCGGCCTGACGGTCAGCAACGCGAGGGACGCGTCCATGCTGGTCCAGCGCAACCTCACCGACATAACCAAGATGTACAGGAGCTTACATTGGACAGGGAACAGTTCATCGAGGATCGGACCAATCACCACAGGGTGGTGATCACGGCCGCCCACGCCGGGGAGGGCATCCCCGAGCACGCCATCGAGTACTGGGCTCGGCAGCAGGCCGAGACGGACTGGCGGCGCACACGCGTGCACGACCAGCCGGTCGAGGTTGCCGAGGGCCGCGTCTGGACGCACGACAAGCACACGGACGGCGTGCAGTTGCGGTTCAACCCCGGTGGACCGATGGTCAGCATCATGAGCCTCAGCTACGAGGAACTCCGCGAGCTGATGGTGAGCGGGATCAAGTTCCTGCGGGCTCACGACGAGTGGCCTAACAGCGACAGGGTCCGCGAGCTATTCGAACGCGCCTAGCCTAGCCCTACCCTTCATACCGCCTAGGGCTAGCCCTACGGCCACCCTAGGCGGTATAATGGATAGGGGTAAGCCCTACCCTAGCCCCCGACCCGAGGAGGGGTACAGTGGAGGAAAAGCAGCTGCTACAGCTGCAGAAACTGGAGCCGCTGAGCGGCGCAGCCCGGTTTATGGATCGCATCGCCTACATGAAGCCGACGTACCGGGACGCCTGTGTCCTGTACTACGCCGGCACCCACATCTACCGTGAGCTGAACACCTACGGCCGCCTGCTCGTGACGAGCACGGACGGTAATTGCGGCAAGACCACGGTGCTGGACGCCGGGGTCATGATGTCCGCTAATCCGTGGATGTCCGACCCGACCAAGTGGGCGCTGCAAGGCAAGTTCAAAGGGGGTGATCCGGTCACCCTGTTCCTGGACGAGATTCACCTGGTCTTCGGGCTGAACGGCCAGCGCGGCCGGAGTAACCCGATCTACAAGCCAGCGGTGGAAGGGTACCGCAAGACGGCTACCTTCTCCGGTCAGATTGACGGAGCGCCGCACGACTTCAACTGCTTCTGCCCGACCGTGCTGGCCGGCCAGAAGCGAGCCGTCCCGCCGGACATGCGGACCCGCTGTATCAACATATGGATGGTGCCGGCTCCGGAGACCGTGGACCTTGAGGATGCCCTGGACGAGGGCGTCGAGGCCGACGGCAGGCGGATCGGCGAGCAGATGCACAGCTGGGCCCAGTTGTTCCGGAGCGAGGCGAACGCCTGGGCAAGGGAGGCGAAGAAGCTCCACCCCAAGCTACGCGGCCGGAAGCTCCAGGTATGGGGCGGGCTGTACGTGGTAGCGAAGGCAGCCGGGCCGGAATGGGTGGATCGCTTCCTGGCCGCGTTCAAGGACATCGCCCTGGACCAGAGCGAGAAGCCCATCCTGTCCCCCGAGCAGCAGGTCCTCATGGACGCCGGCGTCTACCTCCGCCAGCGCGGCGAAGACGCCACCCATTCGCAGTACCTGTTCAGCGCGGAGCTACTGCGGTACGTCCGGACGCTCGAGGACAAGATCTACACCACCAAGACCGATCCCCAGATCGGACGGCTCATGAGCGACGGCCTGGGCAGGGCTAGGGTCCTTACGCTACCTAGCCGGAAGACCGTACGCGGCTGGCACGCGGACGCTATACTAGCGCTAGTGGCCGAGCTCGAGGAACTCCTGGAGCCGGAAGACCAGGACGAGCCCGAGGACGAGTTTGAGAGCTTCTTCGACGAGTGCGATGACGAAGAGCAGACTACCGAGACTACCGAGACTACCGATCGGAGCGCGGCCTAATGGCTAGCTACCCGACGCGCTGTCCATCCTGCGACGCAAGCGCCCCAGCCGGGAGCGAGATCCGGCACAAAAGCACTTGCATCCTGTGGAGCGTGATACACAGCTCCGTACCGAAGAAGAAGCGCTGGCCATGGCGTACCGTCGGCTAACGGGCCGGCCCGGTAGCGGGGTGATGGGGGTTGTGTACCTCCTACACTTCGATAAGCCCTACAAGCACGCCCAGCACTACTGGGGCTGGGCTACGAAGGTGGAGGCGCGCAATGCCCATCACCTCAACGGGACGGGCGGGCGGCTGCCGGCGGTAGTCGCTGCGGCCGGTATCGGCTGGGAGATCGCCCTGGCAATGCCGGGCGACAAGAACACCGAGCGTCAGATGAAGAACAGGGGTGGCGCATCCCGCGCCTGCCCGATATGCAAGGCAGAGAGGACGAGGAACATGAGCGAAGATGCGAAGTCCAAGGCAACCCGACTGGGCAGGGAGCAGGGATCCAACGCGGCCGAGTGGGCCATGGCACCCGACCGAATGACCAAGGGCCAGATGCTCCGTACGCTCCGTGGCATTGAGGCCGGAGATCCGCAGATTATGGACAACTTTCGGGAGCCCAGCCTCTCCGGCGAGTGGGTGGATAACATGACGCCCAGCAAGCTGATGGCCGAGATCGGGCTCGAAGGCGACAACGGCCAGGCTGTTGACACCGACGAGATCTGCGAGGTCTGGGAGGAAGCCGCGCGGGACGCCTTCTGGAACAAGATCCAGGAGATCCTGAAGCTCCACATCAAGGAGGACTAGGTGCTCCCCAACGTGCGCAACGTGCGGCCGTACCGGGTCAGTACCACGGCTGGCCCGGTGGTCATCGTGTCGCACACCTACGCCGAGGCCATGCGCCTGCTCGAGATCCTCGGCTACGAAGTTCTGGAGATGCGTGGGATGGTTCCGGTGGCACATCCGCACGCCTGGCACAACGTCATCTCTCCCGCTTGGTGGCGTGTACTTCAGGAACAGTACGAGCGGGAAGACCTCGGGGAGGACAAGTGAAGCTGTCCGAGCGCACGCTGGCGCTGACTGCCGCGCTGGCCGACGCCATCTACCACCCGGCTGGTGATCCGCCCCACATCGCGCTGATCGCCGGCAGCGGCGAGATCCAGATCGAGAAGGGTGGCGACGCCTACTTCCTGACCTGGGTTCCCAACGGTGCCGTAGACAAGTGCATCTCACTGGATATACCCCAGACCCAAGACCCGGAAGTGCTAGCCGCCTGGCTAGAGGACATGGCGAAGGAATACGAGGACCAGTGACTGTGCTCTACACCATCGGGCACTCAACGCACAGCCAGGAGGAGTTTACCGACCTCGCGCACCTGGCCGGCGTGGACGTGATCTACGACGTCCGCGGACAGCCGGGATCCCGTCGGTACCCGCATTTTAACCAGGAGAACATGCGGGGGTGGCTGCGGTCAGCAGGCGTCGACTATGTCCATGACAAGCGGCTTGGCGGTCGACGCAGCCGGAAGGAATGGCCCGGCGACGAGCGCACGGCGACGCTGCGTGTCGACGGGTTCCGTAGCTACGCCGCGTACATGCTCGACAGCCCGGACTTCCCGGTGGCCGTGGACTATCTGCTCAGAATGGCCAGCGAGCGCCGCGTCGCCATCATGTGCGCCGAGGTCCTGTGGTGGCGCTGCCACCGCCGGATGATCAGCGACTACGTAACGCTGGCTCGGCAGGTCGAGGTCAGCCACATCACGGGCGATGGCGACAAGGATCCGCACAAGGTGTTCTCAGCCGCCCGTCTGCTGGGAACCCAGGTGATGTACGACAATATCAGGGAGGACAAGTGAACAGAGAGTTTCGGATCGACAATGACAGCTGGCCCGGCATCTTCCTCACCGAGGAGGAGGCCGCACTGGCCCTGGCCGGCCGGGGACTGCCGGACCGCGTACTGGATGGCCCTGGCGTCAGCGAGCATTTGCGTGCTCGGGCAGCCGCGAGCGAGGAACTCAAGCGGGAACTCCTCAACACGGGCGTGATGATCATGCACATCGCCCGCTGGACGGACGGCGAGATGGATCACTCCGTCAAGGTCGATGTCCACCAGATCAGAAGCTACACCGTCAAGAACGGTAGCAAGATCGAGGGATTCAGAACCTTCGTCAGCGGTCGGGGGTACAACATGTCCGACACCTCGCTCCTGATCGACGCGCTACAGCTGGCGTACCGGCTGGCCAGCGCCGCCAGGGGATACATCGAAAACCAGCGGTTGGCCGAAGCCAGCAAGCTGATCATCCAACCGGAGAGAATGTGACAGACGCAAAGCGCTCGATTCGGGTGTACCACAACAACCCGGATCGGCAGCTCAGCAAGGACGAGGCCTCGGTATACCTGGCCACCGGCATCCTTCCGGAGGAACTGGTGCTCCGAGGTTCCTCGCCGGACTTCCTGAACACTTACCGTGAGTACACGCGCGAGCAGCGGCGGATGACGCTGGGGTCCTCGGCGTCTCTCTGGGTCGCGGTCGGCCACGTGGTTCGTCATGAGTCGCCCACCGGCACTCCGCGCTTTCCGGCGTGGGACGGCTGGGAGCCGGTGTTCGGGCTGCGGGTTGAGGTAACCCCGTACAACTGGGCCAACGAGCGCGCCGGCCTCGAGGAGGCCGCAGAGATCCAGCTCAACATGGGCGGCAAGGGCCTCGGGATCGAGGACAGCCGCTGGATGATCAAGGCGATGTACATCGCACACAAGATCGCCCAGGACGCCGACATCCAGGTCAGCGTCATGAAGGTGGCAACCAGAAGGGACGATGCAGTATGAGCAACGAGAACGAGCGGGCCTCGTCCAGCGCGGCGATCACCGCGCAGCGCTCGCTCAAGATGATGACGATGACCGGACTGCCGGGCAACGAGTACAAGCCGGACTACGCCGTCAACATGTCCGAGGGCCAGGTGCTGTTGCTCTGGAGCCGCTGGGGCGTCGAGGGCGTCTACACCCATCCCGACAAGATGGCTCAGCAGGTACTGGCGCTGAGGGAGATGCGCGCCTACGCCGACGAGCCATTCACCTACGAGGCCCGCTACCTGGACCAGGTGAACTAACAGAAGAGGCCCGGCTCCTCAACCGAGGAGACCGGGCCTCTGGCATTGCTAGGCAGCGTACTTGGCGTCCCACATCTCACAGCGGAACTTGAAGCTCTTCTTCGCCCGCCGGAGCGCGGTCAGCGCGTGGCGTAGCGCGTCCCGCTCGTGGTCGGTCTGGCCGCGCGTGGCCCATACTCCGGCCGCTTGAAGCCGCTCGTCCGTGAAGGTAGCCTTCGCAGTATCCCGGCCCTGCATTACGAGCAGGGCGTCGTTGGTCAGTGCCGTCCGCTCAAAGCAGAATCTTAGCTGCTGGGCGAAGTAGACCGGGGTGTACACCTCTGGGTCCTTCAGTGGGCGGCCGAAGTCAAAGTCCTCAACGACCACCGCCGGCCCTACCTTGTACGCAAGGGACTGGACGGTTCGTATCAGCTCGCACATGGCCCATACCTGGTCGCTAATGCGACCACGGAGCTGGCCGGTCTTCCAGCTTACAATCTTGCTGGACTCCGTGCCCCAGATGCTCATGCGGGGGACGGTGATCCGGGCCCAGCCGGTGGTGACCCCAGGGTCGATGGCGAGGACGTGGATCTCTTTCGGGGGCATGTACTTCTCCATGTGATCAGTCGACAGTCCCGCTGTACGAGCCTGCTCCAGAAGGTGCGGCCAAAACCCCGATGCACTCAACAAGAACCTCCGTCAGATTAACCGCGTTGACGGTGTGCCCCTCGGGGCAGAGAAACCCATCCCCGTTCGTGACCAGGAGAGATTGGTGGGCGGGGCATCGCAAGTTCAAGGGCGTACTCCTAGGGAGAAAAGCAGAAGGCGGAACGACGCCCGTTCCGCCTCCGCTTAGGGTAAGCTAGCGGGGTCTTCTCACGGCCCACTAGCGAAGGGGTCCAGCGCTTATGAGTATACCGGACGAGAGGTCCCCCGCGACGGAGAAAGCGCTAATCCGCGCTCACCTTCTCGTCGACTACGGAGTGCCTGTGTTCCGGGGCCGGCTACGGCCGGACGGGAACCCTGATACTGACGATCGCCGCTGGCGTAACTGGCAGAAGACCATGCCAGACCATGGACAGGTAGAACGCTGGAAACCCGGCGAGGCGCTCTGCGCCGTCACCGGAAGCACATTTGATGTACTGGACATTGACCCGAGGAACGGAGGGCTGCTCAGCTTCAAGCGGCTCAGCAAGGAACTAGGCGAGGATGGTCCCGAGGTCTACTGGGAGGTGTTCACCCCATCCGGCGGCCGCCATTTGTACATTGCCGGACTAAACATAGGGAAGCATACCGGCTTCCTGAAGGGGCTCGACCTCCAAGGAGGCAAGGATGACGGGACCGGAAGAGGATTTGTCTTTCTTCCCCCTACAGTTCGACCAAGCAAGGTCACCGGAGAGGTTCTCCATTACCGTTCGAAGGTCGATCCAGTTCGCCCTTCGGCTACAGACACCGGGTGCGATCTGCTTCGTGACTATGTCACCGAAGCCCTTGGTGCCCCCGCCGACCGGGTCTATAGCTCCGGCCGCACCCCCGCCGAGCAGCTGAGGAAGGACTGTATCGCTGCCGAGGGCGGCGACCAGCGCATGGCCTTGCTGAAGTACGTACACGAGCTGGAACGCATGGGCATGAAGGAAGAGGAGATAATCGCCCATCTTGTCCTGCTCGTGCGGGAGATGCCGGTATACAACACCCAGGATCCCTGGTACCCGGCTGCCCGGCGCTCCCGGCCAGACTGGCACCTGCGCGGGCTGCTTCACCGGCAGGGCACCGTCATCCCGGACGCCACGCAGGAGGAGGCGGATGACCTCGCCGAGGCACAGCCGAGGCGGCCGGGTCTGATCCAGTGGGTGCAGGAGATTAACGAGCGGGACCTGTCTTGGCTTTGGTACGGGCGCATCGCATTCGGAGAGATCACGCTGATGGACGGTTCCAAAGGGAAAGGCAAGTCGTTCATCACCTACGACATCATCGCTCGTGCCACGCGCGGGCTGCCGATGCCGGACCAGGATGTGGCCGAGTGCGAGCCGATCACCGTGCTGATGTTCACGGACGAGGGCGGCTGGGACACGACCATCCGGCCGCGCCTACGGGCAGCCGGGGCCAACCTGAAGCGCGTGGCGCGCGTCAGCCCGGAGGCCGTGCGGAAGAACTGGGGCCTACCCGGCGGCGCGCGGCGCATCGGTAACGCGATAAGGGAGTGCGAGGCGCGGCTGGCGATCTTTGACCCGATCACCGACATGCTCGAGGAAGAGATACAGACCCACAACGACGCGAGCGTGCGGCGAGCGCTGGGCCCTCTGGCCAGCGAGCTTACCGACCTCGGCTGCGCCGGCCTGGCCATCCGCCACTTCAACAAGGCCACCGGCGCGGGCGCGCGGAACCGAGGCTCCGGCAGCACCGCCTTTCAGAACCGCGCCCGTGTTCACATGATCACCGGCGAGCTCCCCGAAGGCCGAGAGGACAAGTTCGGTCTGGCCATCGTCGACACAAACTTGACGAGTAAGAAGGGGATAGACGGCGTGTGGGGGTATAATATCGTTGACAGCGAGATTCCCACAGGCGACCGCCAGGGCACCTACCACGGGAGGATTGAATGGGGCGACCTGGCAGAAGGGGTGACCGCTGACATCCTTGCCGACGGTGACGGAGCGGTGCGTGGTGGCAAGGGCGCTACCAGGCTGATGGAGGTGACAGAGATCATGGCGGAGATATTCGAGGAGAAGGACACCTGGGCGTCGACGGACGTGATCTCGGCACTTCAAGATGCGGGGGCATCGACGCGCAAGGATGTGATTGCCAAAGCAAAAGAGGCACTAGGGGTCAGATCCGTTCCTATCAGGGAGAAGGGGAGGCCTGGTGTTAGAGGATGGGAATGGACAACGAAAAAGGCAAGGATCAGAGAGGAGGATGACGATGGCTGAGAGCGCTGCGGCGGTAATCATGTGGGCCGACAACGACTCTACATCCACACCTGAGCGCGAGGAGGCTGAGGCTGCCGTCACCGAGATTCTGTCCATGCTCGGGGTCACAGCCGGTGGCTCTGTCCGCGAGCGAGCCGTACAGCGAGTTATCGCTGCTGCTGGAGTGGCCGAACGGCGCGGCTACAATCTCGGGTGGTCTCACTGCGAGGACTCAATCCGGGAATAAGGCAGCACTGGAGGGCGTCGCGCTAGATCCGGTCCGGGTGCAAGGGGTGGGGGATCCGGGCCGGTAAAAGGGGGCTAGCGCGACGCCATCCCGGTGGAGTATACTTAGGGCTATGTATAGCGACCCCGACTTCGATGTGGTCATCGAGAACTGTATTTTCAAAAGGAACACCGAAGGCGATCACAGAACCTTCGACCTCACCATTAAGCGCAAGGAAGCTTCCAGCGCCTGGGTGACGTCTGACCTTACCCGCGAAGAGATCCTGTTCCTGGCAACGAGGATCAGGGATTTCCTGAGGGATACCTACCGGGACGAGAACATCGTATACACCATGCGATGCGGTCACGAGCTCGACAGCGCGTTCCGGCTCTCCCGCAATTCCCGTGGCTACTGCTCCCAGCACGGCTTCCAGAGGCTGACGGACGGCTTGTTCCTCCCGGCCTGGAAAGAATGGGTGAGGGAGCGCAAGGCACGGAAGACGCTCCGCAAGGGTATAGCGAAGTGAAGATAGTTCTGTGGAGGATCCTGTTCGTGCTGGCGCTCCTCGCCTGGCTGATCTCCATGGTACCGATAGCCCTCGCCTGGCTCCTGACGGCGCTCGCCTGGCCGATCACCGGGCGCATCTGGGACCTTGGCCGACCGATCGACTTCATCAGCCTGCCAATCGACTTTGTAGCCAGGAAGATCGGGTGGCTGCTGTGATCCCTAACCCCCGGCGGCGCGTCATCGCTGCGGTCAATGCGACCGGGCGGGACGGTCGTGTCTACACCCTGATGATGCGGGCCGGCGGCGAGGTCGTTGGCCGCCGTGTCGGCGTGAACCAGAATGGCAACCCCTTCCACATGTTCAGCGTCAGGCGTCGGGTTCACTCTGCCTTCCGAGATCTTGAGACACTTACGTACATCGCCGAGCTGAAAGGGTACACACCGCAATGAATCCGCCCAGGAAAGAGGTAGAGAAGTACAACTGCCCGGCCTGCGGAGCCAGACCTGGAAGCTCATGCGTGACATTGAAGAGGTTCGTCAGGAGTCGCAGCGGGCCGGGCCTCAAGACACAGCCGCACCTCGCCCGGAAGAACGCGTGGCGTAGTTTCAACGGATTCCCGGTGGAACCGTGATAATCCAGGAATGGGAGTGCTCGGCCCCGACCCCGCTCGCGCCCTGTACCCCGGAGAAGCCGGGGCACTTCGACAGGCCCGAATCGAAGCGCCGTCAGAACCTGTACTTCTGCGGCGGCGTGTTCGTGGCCATCCGGTGCGACGGCGAGGGCTGTACCAAAGAGGTGCCGATCGAGTACCATCATGCACGCGACTACAATCTCATCAGGCTATCGAGCAGAGAAGGCTGGTTCTTCCGCCAGGACGAAACGCTGGCGTACTGCTTCGATCACCTTCCGATGGAGGTAATCGCCTGGCGCGATCGGAAGGGCACGGGGTGGCGTAAGAAGCTTCGGAAGGGTCTAGCAGGAAAACTTCCTTCGATAGAAGAGGCCGAACGGGTAGCGCGCGTCAGCGCGGCGAGGTATAATGGTTCCAGTCGTTCTAAGCCGACCTACCCGAGGAGGCCCCGGTGAGCAACATCAATCTCGACAGCGTACTGAGCAAGGTGCGCGGTCTGATCGCCAAGGCGGAGCACGAATCCACCCCGCCCCATGAGGCCGAGCTGGCGCGCCAGATGGCGGACGCGCTTATGCTCAAGTACACCATCAAGGAGATCGGCGAGCAGCCAGCGGCCCAGCGCGCCAAGCCGATGATACTGACGATCCAGATAGGTCCGGAATCTGATGTACAGGGATACTTCGCAGGGCTGCTGCGGGACATAGCGAAGCACTGCCGGTGCCGTTCCCGCCTGTACACCTCCTGGACCGACGGCTGCTGGAACGCCAAAGTGTACGGATTCGAGCCCGACGTCCGGTACTTCGAGATGCTGTACACCACCGTACGACTGCACATGCTGGGGATCCTGCTGCCGAAGGTCGACCCGTCCGAGTCGCTGGAGGAGAACGCCTACCGCCTCCACAGCTCTGGGTACAACTGGCTCCAGATCGCTGAGATGTATGGCTGGCGAAAGTACGACTACCGGCGTCCGTACCTCTCTGGCGAACTCCCTCCGAACGGTTTGAAGGTGCCCTACTGGCACAAGGACGAGGGCTGGCAGCCGGCCACGCAGGTAGGCTCCCGCATCAAGCGGGCCTACCACCGCGCCGTCAAGGAGCGGGGCGAGAACGGCCAGATCATCGCCGCGAACGGGACGACCAGCTACCGCAAGTCGGCGGCGGACGGATACACGGGGATGATTCGCCGACGACTGTACGAAATGGCGAAGAGCCGTGAGTCCGGGAACGAGCTGATCCTACGCAGCCTGATCGATGACATCGACAAGCTGTTCAAGGAGGACAACCCGGACCTGTTTGTCGAGGTCAAGGAAGAGCCGTCCAACGCCAAGAAGACCAAGACCAGGCTCCCCCGGTATAAGCCGCTGAACCTCAACATGGACGCCTACCGGCGCGGTGCGGATCACGCCCGCACGGCCGACCTGGACGCGCACCACCGGGCGGGTAGCGACCAGCGCGGGGCCATCGGTGGCTGACAAAGCCGCCGGGGACATCATTGACTACCAGGCCGGCAAGGTGCGGATTCTTGAGGACAAGTGCAAGGACTGTATCTTTCGGCCTGGTAATCTGATGCACCTCGGGCATGGCCGGCTCAAGGAGGTCGTGGACGGCAACCTGGCCGCCAGCGCCCTGCTCACCTGCCACAACACCCTCCCTGGCAACGAGAGGGAGAACGACCCCGCTGCCTGCAGGGGTTTCTGGGACGCCTATGGCCTGCAGACCGCTGCAGGCCGCATGGCCAAGTTTGTTATCGGTATCATCTGGACCAAGCTGAAGGAAGACAATGAGCAAGTTCAACCAGGGTGGGAAGAAGAGTCGGCCTGTGATCGTCACGAGCAGGAAGAGGGCCAAGCTGGCCCGTCGGATGGCGAATGAGGTTGGCGTCCAGCGCGCCAAGGCCGTGAAGGCAGCCAAGGACCGCGCCGAGGTCGTGCTCCAGAGCATTAATGACGGATGGACCGTCGGCGAGCCGCGCCAGGAGGACAGAGCGTGGAGGTGTGACCTCACCCTGACCAAGGAGGGCAGGAACGCCGGGAAGTGGTTCTGCAACCACAACCACAAGTCTCCGGAGACCGCTAGGGCCTGCGCCGAGCGGGAAGCCAAGCGCAGGAACAAGGTCGAGGTATGGACGGAAGAAAAGGTTCGTAACCTGGTCAAAGAGGTCACGGCGAAGGGGTAGCGCGTACCGGCCGGATCAGGTATACTGATACCAGTACCCGAGTAGTACCCGAGAGGCGACCACGATGAGATGCGGAAGATGCAAAGGCGAGCACGAGACGGTTATGCAGGTTAGAACCTGCTACGGAATCACAGAAGCGACCATGGACGCCCAGCCGGCTCATCCTGCGTCGGAGCCGAACCTGAAGGTGAACACCCCGCCCCGAGTTCGGAACCCGGAGCGCAAGTTCAACCCCGGTCAGCACCACTGGAACATCCCGGAGGGGCACTACGCGATCGACGGGCGGGACGGCCGGGAGACTGACTTCTATCACGTGGACGTTCCGACCGATGGCAAGTGGCTCGGATGGACGTTCGTCAAGATGGTTGTCGGCGGCAAGGACGACGTCCGAATCAAGGACTGGGACAAGATCTGGGCGATCCTCGAGGCCATCAAGAAGGACCCACAGGAGGCCATGCTGCGTTACGGCCGGGAGCTCGGTCGCTGCGGCAAGTGCCACGTCCACCTCACCAAGTACGCCAGTCGTCACCTCGGGATCGGCCCGGACTGCGCCGAACAGGTCGGGATGGGCGCACTCTGGCGCGAGACGCAGCGCGCCTGGGACGCCAGCCAGAAGACCAATGTCGCCTAGCTGGCCGCTGAGCGACACCCTGGGGTTCATGGAATGTCCCCCGACACCTATCGAGCCCCAGGGTGTCCCTGAGCCACCAGCTCAAAGAGAGGCGGGAAAATGGCCGCGTACATGGTCGCATTCAAAGACGAGCTCGGTAAAGAGCATCGGGTGATCACCCAGTCGGACAGTCCAGTTACCGCTTCGTTCCGGGCCGGCCTGTCGGCGGCCGAAGAAATGGGAGTACTCGACGGCGAAGTCCTGTACGCCCGCCCCCTAGAAGAAGGCGATTGGTATGAAGCACTATCGTGCCGTGCTCACCGTCAAGCCCCACCTCGCTGAAGAGGCATCGGAGAACGAGAGCGTGGCCCCGCTGTTCCGTGCGGTGTTCGATTTCGGTGTCGGCGACGACACTGAAATCCACCCGGAGGATGTCGTAGAGAAGAGCATGAGGAAACTGCTCGTCGATCACTACATGGACTACACCATCGAGCGCACCAACGGGTCGGAGCCGGACAGCTTCGTGAAATGGATGGCTCGGCAGCCGTTCGGCGGGCCCAGCCGGATTCCGGGCAAGACCCTGCTGTCAGATTCCACCCTTGCCCTGATGCGCAAGGCCTGGAACGCCGCCGTAGAGAACACCCGGCTGCGCCAGCTGCAGGCGGCGGCCCGGCTGCCGTTCAATCCCGAACAGGAGCCGACGATCGTCAGCGACGAAGACCTGGCCGGCCTCTGATGCCCACTATCGACAGCAAGGAGATAGTGGATATAATCGTATCTGGAAATGGTCTTTACCCCGGTGACGAAAACAGCCATCTTGGCCCAGTTGTTCGCGTAACCGAATACACGAACGCCTTTGGCAACCGCACGTGGGGCATCGTGTACGAACGCGAGGCCAAGCAGGGGCTGTGGGAGAAATACTTCATCACATCCGAGTACCTCCAGGACCCCACCGAGGTCTGGCACCACCCGGACATCGAGGTGCTCCAGCTGCCCGGCGGCCGAGCCATCGCAAGGATAAGGAACAAGTAACCGCTCCAACCCGAGGAGAGCAATGGAAAACAAGACGGTTCTAATCCCCGTAAAGAACCTCAACCCCAATCCGGACAACCCCCGCTTCGAAGCGGGTGACGTCAGTGATCTTGCTCGCTCCATTACCGAGGATGACCTGCTTCACCCGATCCTCGTGATCCCTGCACCGTGGATCGGGCCGGACCAGTACCTGATCGAGGACGGGTACCGGCGCTGGGTGGCGAGCAAGGATTATAATGATGACCTCCCGTGCATCATCAGGGATCTAGCGCCGGACGAGGACCCCAAGGTTCGCGCGCTGATCACCGGCCTCGTCACGGACCTCCACAAGGAACACCTCACCCCGCTGGAACGTGCAAGGGCGTACGGACGACTGCGCGACGAGGCCGAGATGACCCAGGACCAGATCGCTCAGCGCTTGGGCGTCAACACGAGCACCGTCTCCCGGTACCTCGCTCTTCTGGAACTCTCAGACAAGTCCCAGGAAGACATCCGCGCGGGAAAGCTCAGCGTCGAGAACGCCATCAAGGCGGTCCAGAAGGTCCGGGCGAAGAACCGCAAGAAGAAGGGCATGAAGCCCGTTGATATCGGCTGGGAGCCGGACCATTTCACAGACAGGCACCACCTAGCCAAGCGGGCCGGGAAGCTGTGCGACGCCCGCGAGCACACGAGCCGGCGTCGGTACGGGAAAATCGCCTGCGGCCAGTGCTGGGAGGACGCCATCCGCCAGGACCAGACCACCGTTCTTCAGGCCGCCTACCTGGACTCTCAGCGAGAGGGGAACAACCCGATATTCCTGCCGCCGTTTAACACGGCCGACGGGGCTGCGAGGCCGGGCGTTATCGGGAACGGTATCTAGCCCTAGCCATACCGTTACGAGTGGAGTATAGTTAGAGTCATGAAGGGTAAGCGCGGATACGCGGTCGTGATGGTCGGCGGAAATGTCTACCAGGATCGGATGGGTCGGTTCGAGTTTCGGTGGATCCGCTGCTGGCTGATGACCGTGTACCCGCGCCATGCCTGCTACGGAGGGACTATTCACCACCTGCCCCTCCGTGGCAGGATACCCGGATACATACCGCCATGGACCCCGGACGGATCGTGGGAGAAGTAGTGAGTAATCCATTGAGCGTGAGCACGCCCGAGCGACGCAAGATTGATCGCGCTGCCGACAACCTGGATCGGGTAGCCGAGTACATGGTCGGGCTAGCAGCAGAGCTTCGTTCCGAGAATGACATCTATTCCGCGTATGCAAAGGTGTACTATCTAAAGCGAGAGCTGTACTACATAGTGACCACGCTGGGGCACGGCACCCCGCTCCGCACCAGGACCAAGGTGCGGCCGGTCAAGATAGTACGGCTATGATAGCCACCATCACCACCGACGGCCGGTACATCCTGGCGAACATCCCCTACGCCGGCGGCGAGGGGCGGGACCGGGCGCGCCAGATCCCCGGTGCCAACCCGGTGTACGACGAGAACAACAAGTTCAAGTACTGGCGCTACCCGCTCACCATGGACACCTGCCGGGTGTTCCGGCGCGTGTTCGGCGAAGAGCTCCAGGTAACGACCAAGCTTTCCAAGTGGGCTCGTGCACAGATCGCCACGGAAGAAGCACTGGCAAAGATGCGCAAGCCGGACGCCGTGGTCACCGACTGGGACCGGCTGGGCCGGGAGGCCCCCGCCCTGCTCGCGGCGATCCGGGGCCGCCAGTACCAGTCAGTGGGCGCGGGCTGGATGACCCTGACCGGGCAGGGGATCCTGGGGGACGAGCCGGGGCTAGGCAAGACGGTTGAGACCCTGGCCATGCTTATTGAGTCCGGGGCCAAGGAGATACTGGTCACCTGCCCGCGTACGGCGACGCGCAACGTGTGGGCCAACGAGACCAACCGCTGGGCCCCGACCATCGCTCCGTTCGTGGCCCAGGGTAGCCGCGCCGAGCGCGAGCAGACGATGGCAGCGTTCCGGGACTTCCCCGGCCCGCGCAAGATGCTGATCGTTAACACCGAGATGGTCCGTTCCAAGCGCGTTGAGGTCTGCCGGCTGAAGGACCCGGAGGAGCAGGAGAAGTGCCTGTCCGGCGAGGTCAGTTACGACAAGCACAACCATAACTACCTGTCCGAGCCGGACTGGCCAATGCTCCACGAATTCAAGTGGGACGCGGTGGTCATGGACGAGAGCCACAACGCGCTCGCGAGCACGGCCAACATTCAGTCCAAGCGCATCACCCAGGTCCGGTTCGGAGCGATGCAGATCCGGAAGAACGTCCGGCCGGGCGGCATCGCGTTCGCGCTCAGCGGCACGCCCTCCCGCTCCAACCTGACCAAGACCTGGGGCACCCTCAACTGGTGCCGCCCGGATGTGTGGACTAGCTTCTGGACATTCGCTGCCACCCACTTCGGGGTAACGGAGGGCAAGTACGGCCGCGTCATCGCGGAGGGGGCCAAGGTGCCCCAGCCGCTGGACGAGGAGGCCTGGGCCCGTGCGGTCGGCCCGTATCTTCTGCAGAGGGACAAGGCGACCGCCGCGCCCGACCTCCCGGACATCCTGTACAACGGAGCACCGCCGCCGGACAACCCGATGGGGATGAACGGCATCTGGCTGGACATGCATCCGGAGCAGGAGAAGGCGTACAAGGCCATGCAGTCATTGGCCCAGGTACGTCTGGAGGGCGGCACGCTCACGGCCGTCGGTGTGCTGGCGGAGATCACCCGGCTGCGACAGTTCGCCATCTCTACCGGAAAGATCGAGTCGGTAGAGAAGTACACTCTGATTCAAGGCAAGGGTCACGTATACCAGGAACAGGAGTTCTACCCGGTCGTCCCGAGCAACAAGATAGACTGGATCATTCAGTTCCTGACCGAGCGAATCGGATACAAGAGCAAGGTGGTCATCGCCTCCAACTTCACACAGGTGCTCAAGCTCACCCAGCGCGAGATAGAGCACGCACTCAAGGAGCAGTGCTATCTGATCGCCGGGGAGACCACCGACCGGCAGCGCGCCCGCATCGTGGACCGCTTCAACAACCCGGACGACCACATCCGCGTCTGCCTGCTCAACACGGTGGCCGGCGGCGAGGCCATCACCCTAGACAAATGCTGCGACGACCTGATCCTCCTGGACCCATGCTGGACGAGCGATCAGGAGTTCCAGGTGGTCTCACGCATTCACCGCGTCAGCCGCATACACCAGGTAATTGTACACCGTCTCTTCAGCACAGGGAGCATCGACGAATGGATGGCAGGAAACACGGAAGAGCAGCGCCAGGCCCTGCTGTCCGCCAACCCCGACAAGATCCTCGCGGCGATCGGATAGCCGCCGGCCTAACGCGCGCTAAAGCCGCTACGTACGCGGCGGAGCGCTACGGGTGGGACCCTAAGCGGGTAGCGAACGCCGTTCTTAAGCTCGCGGATCACTTCGGGCTAACGAACGAGGTTTACTACCTGGATCCGCAGAACTACCGTCAGGTAACTGTCGTGTGGTTCAGGCGCGTCAGGCGCGACAGCTACGAAATATACGAAGAAAATCGTCCCGCTAGGCTAGCCGTAGACCCCGGTGTACGGTATACTTCGGTGGTACCAGTAAGTATGGCTCGATCAGTCAGTAAGTCAGCCAAGGAGGCACCAGATATGCCAGCACGCACGCGCAGGGCCGCTTCGACCAAGGCCAAGGCCAAGGTTGTCGAGCCCGAGCCGGAAGAGGAGCTCGAGGTCGAGGACGAGGAGCTGGAGGACGCCGAGCCCGAAGAGGACGAGGTGGAAGAGGACGAGGTGGAAGAGGACGAGGAGTCCGAGGAAGAGGGCGAGGAGGTGGAGGACGAGGCAGAAGAGGACGACGGTGAGGACGAGGTGAAGGACTACACCGTCTACGCCGACAAGTCCATCACCCCGACCATGCAGGACTTCGCCGACTGGCTGCGCCAGGAGGTGGGCGACATCGACGAGATGGACGCCGACCGCGTGGTTGCCCTGGCCGGCACCCTCCGTATGGAGTTCCAGCGCTCCGAGTTCTGCCACCAGCGCCGCGACGAGCGCAAGGCTGCGGCCGCCGCTGCGAAGACCGTCGCGAAGCCTGCGAAGCCCGCTGCCAAGGCCGAGGCCCCGGCCAAGACTGCGAAGCCCGCCGCTGCGAAGACCGCCGCGAAGACCACCGCGAAGCCCGCCGCCAAGGCCACAACGACCAAGGCCACGGCGCGCACCGTGCCCGGCCGACCCGCGCCGCGCGCTGCCGACCGGCAGCCCGCCGCCAAGGCCACCCGTGGCGGTGCCCGGCGCGGCAAGGCGGCCCCGGCCGAGGAGCCGTTCTAGCAACAAGCTCCACCCTCTGGTAGAACACGCGCCCAGCGTAGTGGACCTAAAGGGGGTGGCCAGCTTCCGACCCCTCTCCCCTGCTATACGCCAGGGGCCGGAAGGTAAGCAGTGACCAGGGACAACGCGCAGCCAGAGACGAAGTCAGGAGCGAGGCCCGACCTCCGGGCTGGTCAGCCTGACGGGGATCAGGTAGTCCTGGTGTCCCTGGTCGCTGTTAACATAAAGACCCCAGCCTGACAAGGATGGCCGATCTTTTCGAGGGTTGGACCGGCCAGAAGGCTGGATGGTGACCCGGTGCCGTTTTCTCGGGGCGGCACCGGGATCACTTACCCGAGTACATACCCGAGGAGGCGGTGGTGGTAAAAGTGACTTACACGATAGAGCCAAGACCCGGCCTGGTCCTGTGCGTACGCACGGCCGGCTTCGGCGGCGAGATGATCCGGTTTGGCGCGGCGCTGATCGGCGCGAGCGACCTGGAGAACCACATCCTGGTTCTTGACCACAAGACCGGAGACACCTGGTGGGGTGTCGAGGGCAGGCCCGGCGGGGTCGGCTGGGTGGATGCAACCGCCTACCTGGAGTCGCCATGGACCCTTTCCAACCAGGGGCAAGAGGTCACCCTCAGCAAGGCGAACTCAATATGCAGAAAGATGCGGGGGCTACTCGGAACGCCGTACGACTGGCGTGCGATCGGTGAGGATGCCCTGCGGGATCTACACCTATCGACAATGTGGGCCGAGAAATGGCATGGTGTCGCCCCGGCTCACGTCGTCTGCTCCTCGGTCGCGGCCTACGCCTACAGCGTTGCCGAACTGGCATACCCAAAGCAGACGGACCTCCCGCACATTCAGCCCGCCGACTGGGCTGACTTCATCATCCTCAACGGCTTCCAGTCTTCTCCTCCATTGGTGAAGGCTCCTGTAACTCCCCCGTCCTGAACCGGGGGTGGCGGACGACTCCTCGGCAGCGTCGTCCGCGTCCCCCTGGTTTTATCGGAGTGTACCAGGGGGACCAAGGCGGAGTAGAGCAGCTCGGTTGTGCTCGCTGGACTCATAATCCAGAGGTCCCAGGTTCGAATCCTGGCTCCGCTACACGTAGGCACAGGGACCCTAATCCCCGAGGCCTGCTACCGGATGGCAGTCCGGGGCCGGGAGTCGTCATGGTCACCCCTGCCAGGGTACGGATTCGACTCCCGGTCTAACAACTCAACAGAGACTCCAGCGAGGCTATGGGTGCGCTTCCTTCTCCTTCTCGGCTAAAGAAATAGTACACCCGCTCTCCTCGCTGGTCCCGGGAGGGTAGCTCAGATGGCAGAGCAAGAGCAGTTCCGTTTCCCTGTATCGTCCCGTCCTCTGGTTACGGAACCTCTAGGCCGCAGGTTCAAGTCCTGCCCCTTCCCCGTGGGATGCCTGGCGGCGTACGCGCGCTGGTCCGATTTCCGCCCCGTTATTCGGATCAGCCGGCGCGGTAAGGCGCGAGCAGGGAGTGTCTCGGGTCCTCCTGACCTAAGCGCCGAATAGCCCAGATGGCAGCCGCCGGGCATCCCTAATAACAATTCTATAGAAACCTAGCGGGCGACCCCGAGGCCCGGTATACTAAGAGCCGGTGGCCTGGTTGGCAACCCGACGAATGCTCCGCAACTTTCTCGCCGGATATGCGGAAGCTAGTAGTCAGCATACCCGACTGGGCCACCACCATCCGTACCCCGAGCGGAGGAAAGCAGTGCCCCTAATCGAAGAGGTCAAGGCAACGGTGGTTCTGGAGTTCGATATCAGCACCACCGTATCCAACGCTTCGACACTGGTCAAGGTTGAGAGAATACTCAACCCCGTTGTCACATACAAGGACGAGTACGGGCAAGACGTGCCGATTCGGGTACGTTCGGTCAGGCTCAAGTCTCTCCTGGTGGAGCCCAAGCATGGCTGACAGTCTTCCAATCCTCACCACGAGCGCGCGGTCACTCTTCAAGCGCTGCCCCCAGGCCTGGGAGTGGAGGTATGAGGAGGGGCTGGTCAAGAAGGGCGAGACCCCGGACGCGCTTTGGTTCGGGATCGGGGTCCATGAGGCGCTCGCAGCCTGGTACCGGCTAGGATTCAAGCGCGGGCCGCATCCGGCCAAGACCTTTGAGCAGTGGGTCGGCGAGGAGATCCGGTTCATCCGCGCCGCGATGGCAGAGCGGGATGCCGAGTGGTACGACGAGCCCAAGTACGAGGACGCCCGCGATCTAGGCATCGCCATGCTCGAGGCGTACGTGGACAAGTACGGCAAGGACCCCGACTGGGAAGTCATCTACATCGAGACCCCGTTCCGGGTGCGCGTCACTCGCAGGGGCAAGCCGATCGGCCGCTTCTGGTCCACCTTTGACGGAGTGTACCGGGATCGCAGGGACGGCTCGGTGTGGCTGATGGAACACAAGACGGCATCCTCCATCGACCTCGCCTACCTAGAGCTTGACGACCAGGGCGGCTCCTACTTTGCCGTGGCTACCGACATCCTGCGCGCTCGCGGGGTTCTGGGGCCGGACGAGCACATCGCCGGCATTATGTACAACTTCCTCCGGAAGTCGCTGCCGGACGACCGGCCCGTCAACGAGCTGGGCGAGTCACTCAACAAGGACGGTAGCGTCAGCAAGAAGCAGCCGGCCATCGCGTTCGTACGGACGCCGGTGGAGCGCGCCCCGAGCGAGGTCCGCACCCAGATGGCCAGGATGGCCGACGAGATCGCCGTGATGAACGCCATGCGGGAGGGCGTCATCCCGGTTATCAAGACCCCGACCAAGATGTGCCCGCGCATGTGCGAGTTCTGGGACCTGTGTGGCCTACACGAGCGGGGGAGTACCCGCGCTGTCGAGGCCATGAAGCGCTCCACGTTCAGCACCGAAGACCCTTTCAACCGCTACCGAAAGTCAGCCGCCGCATGAGTGCCGGAGTGCTAGAACGCGTCATCCCTGGCCTGGATGACTCGCCTCCAATTGACATGCCGCCTCTGAACATAGTCAAGTGCCAGTGTTCCGAGTCGTGCCCGTTCAGCGGCCCCTGCGAGCTAGAGGCGACCGGCGACGACCTGCTCTGCACCCCCTGCCGTAAGGCACTCGAGGCCATGGCCGCGTACCGGGCTGGGATGTTCAGCCAGAGCATCTTCCAGCTTATACGCAGGGGCCCAATGATTCACTGCCATCGATGTGATCCGGAATTCGATAAAGTTGGAGATGATGATGCCACCAGCAGCAGCTAGGCGCGGAGCCCGGAAGACCAGGCAGACTAGGCAGACCAGGCAGGACGAGCGGGAGAACCCGCAGGCCCTAGAAGAGGATGAGGTGACCATCGAGGTCGAAGACCTCTCTGCCTTCACCGAGTCTATCAATATCCTGCTCCACGGGCCGTCCGGTCACGGCAAGACCGTTCTGGCCGGCGGCGCTCCGAACGCGGTGTTCGTCTCCACAGAGAAGGGCGTGGTCGCCGCCCGCGTCGCCGGCAGCCAGGCCAAGCTGATCCGTACGCCTACCTGGGAGCGCGTGGTCGCCGCTAAGAAGTACTGTGACGAGCACTACCGCGAGGACGACTGGATCATCTTCGACAGCGTGACGAAGATGCAGGTGCTGATGATCCGGTGGATCCTTAAGAAGATCAACAACGACAACAGCGCTCGCGACCTCGACATCCCGGCTATACAGGATCATCAGAAATGGCAAAACTACTTTAAGCGATTCATCGACTCGCTTATTGATGCGCCATACAACACCATCATGATCTGCACCGAGATGTACAAGACTGACCAGGACGGCGAGGACATCGTACTTCCGGCCATCACCGGCAAGGACTACGAGATCTGCAACTACGTCCGGGCCCAGACCGACATCAACCTGTACTACCAGGTCACGAAGAACCGGGACGGGGAGGAGGTTCGCCGCGCCCTGGCCCAGCCGTACGCCCCCTACGTCGCCGCCAAGGACCGCTACCAGGCGCTGGGCCGGTTCTGGGACGTGTACCCCGGCGAGTTCAATGCGATGGCCGACATGATCGAGGCGGTCCATGAGGTCATCAAGAACGGCGTGCCGAACGAGTACGAGGAAGAGGAGGTGGACGAGGATGAGTGAGCAGGCCTTCACGATCGCCGGACCGGCCATGGCGCGGCATGAACAGCAGTTCGTCATGATGGTGCCGTTTCGTAAGTCGACGACTGGTCAGTTCAGCGTAGAGGCGATAGAGACGGCTGTCGAGATCATGCTCACCGACTCGCTGCCCGCCGGCGTCGAGATGGACCGAAGCAAGCCGATCGGTAAGCTCTGGAGCGACGAGCCGTTCAAGACCCCTGGCAAGGAAGACCAGGTGCTAGTTCGCATTTCATGCCACACCAAGGAGAAGGAGGCGTGATGCTTGAGGGCGAGAAGCAAGCCCTGCTCACGCAGGTGACCCAGCACATCCAGGCGACCGAGGCCAAGCTCAAGCGGCTAGGTCTTCCGCACATCCAGCTGGGGCTGTGGGACGCGCGCACGCGCCATCCCATCACCCACCACGACGATCTGATCGCCATGGCCGAAGGCAAGCCGCCGGCTTCGCTGCGCGGCGTGACCGTTTCGCCGTCGGACGAGCAGCCCGCGCCAGACCCCGGAGAGGACAAGGGCAATGGTGGTGAATAGCTGCGCCTCCCCCGCGCTGAACGAGGCGCATGTTCTCCACGATGACGCCCACGAGCTGCGGGCCGCAGCGGGCGTCCTGATCCGGCGGATGCCCGATCGCTTCTGGGCCCGGAGGGTGAGCCGGTTCCTCGTCAAGCTCGCGGCTGGCCTGGATGGCGCAGCGGAAAGGCTGTATGGTGCCTGAGCCAGAGGGCCGCTATCGTGTACGCATCATCAACGACATCGTCATCGACGGCGTATCGATAGCGGTGGTGGACCGGGTTGACTCGGAGACCCTGCACATCATGCATGTAACCGAGCACGGTTACATCCAGTGGGACCGGGTCAACCCGATGGTCGCTGGCGAAGCCCCCACCCTCCGCCTCAGCGACAACATCGCCCGTGCCCTGCTCGAGGCGCTCCTCCGTCACTACCAGGGTGCCGAGGACATGCACACTCTGCGTGCGGACTACCTTCACGAGCGGGAGCGGGTAGACAAGCTGATCGGCATGTATGGCGACCTCGCCGAGAAGGCCACTGCGGAGCGATGATGCCCGAGCTGTTCGTGATAAGGACGGAAGGAGGGCCGAATCCCGGCGAACGCATTGTCGGCGAAGATCAGTATCCATGGCCGCTACCCGGTATAATTAGCGGTAGCGGTACGGATGGTAAGTATTTCAAGGTCAGGGAAGAGTACATCACGATCCGCACGGCTTACTACGTATGGCGAACGACAGAACAGATACAGGAGGCGCTGAATGCCTAGGCTCAGGATTGAAGACGACGAGCTCGACGTCGACGAACTCGAGAATGCCGAATGGGACGAGTCGAAGAAGTTCGACAAGTACGAAGGCGAGATCCCGCCGAAGGACACGGTGCTGGTCGGCTACCTGAAGAACGCCTGGTGGACCGAGACGCAGGCCGGCGACCGGATGATCAAGGTGCTCTGGATCGCCGACGGCAACACCGGCGACGAGGAAGAGTACAACGGCTGTCCGTTCTGGGAGAACCTGGCGCTGACCGCCAGCTCCAAGTTCAAGTGGGCCCCGTTCTTCCGTCAGTTCGGCCTCACGGTCAAGATGGTCAAGACCCAGACCATGATCGCCGAGGACGACGACAACGTCGGTGCGCCCATCACCAGGATCGGAAAGCACTTCATCCCCGGCGAGGACGCCCGCTGCGGCATCATCACCGGTCGGGAGAAGTACAACGGCCAGTGGCAGGCCCGCGTCGCCGAGTGGATGGACGAGGACGAGGCCCTGGAGGACGAGGAGGAGCTCGACGAGGACGAGGAGGAGATGGAAGAGGAGGAAGCGGAGTTCGACGAGCAGGCGGAGATCGAGGAAGACGAGGAGGACGACGAGGAAGAGGAGGACGCCCCTCCTCCGCCGCGCCGCGCCGCCGCCAAGAAGCCTGCTGCGGCTTCTACCAAGAAGCCCTCTGCCCGCCCGGCGGCTGCCGCCCGTCCTTCAAGGCCATCGCCGCCCGCCAAGCCATCGAAGCCGACGGCCAAGGCCGCAGCCACTAAGGCCGCACCCGCCAGGACGACGTCCAAGGCGTCCACCAAGCCCGCAGCGCGTACCCGCCGCGCCAAGGCGGCCGACAACGGCTACGACGACGAGCCTCCCTTCTAGACCAGCATGAAGGTCATAGTCATCGGCTGTGGCCCCGCCGGGCTGGCCGCCGCTCACGCGGCGGTCGGCCTTGGCGCTGAGGTCACCATCTACGCACCGGGCCAGAAGACGCCGCAGCGCGGCCCGCTTCTGATCCAGCGCCCGATACCGGGCATCAACACCAACCACCCGGACGGGACCATCCACCAGCTCGTGATCGGCGGGAGCATCCTCGACTACCGCTACAAGCTGTACGGTGATGTCAACATCGGTATCAACGGGGACATCCTCAAGCCGCACTACCACGCCTGGAATCACGTCGAGACCTACGAGCGGCTGTGGGCTTTCTACAGTGACCTGATCGTCCCGCGCCAGGTCAGTCCGCAGGCGCTCTCGGTGATGCACCTGGAGGCGGACCTGGTGGTGAGCACCGCGAACGCCCAGAGGATGTGCCGCTCGGGCCGGATGATCGCCGGGGGAGTTCACCAGTTCCTGTACCAGGAGGTAGCCGTCACCCCGCACACGTCCTACCCCGACCAGCCCTACGACACCATCATATTCAACGCGGACCCGGACGCGCCCTGGGTACGCTCCTCGTTCGTGTTCGGCGTGCCGGTCACCGAGTGGCTGTTGGACCGGGCACCCAAGGGCGAGGGCGTGACGATCATCCGCAAGCCGATCAGCACCAACTGTAACTGCTACCCGCACGTGCTCCGGACCGGCCGGTTCGGCGCGTGGAAGAACGAGACCTGGGTTGACACGGCGTACTGGGACACGTACTCGGCGATCGTGTCCGCAACCCGCAGGCAAGATCTGGAGGCAATAATATGAGCGGCGAAGTCGTGAAGTGGGCCGACGTGGCTATGTACACGGCCCCCAAGACCCGGGTCGAGGACGATGGGCTGATCGTCCCGCGCGTCACCCTCCGGTACATGACGCCGCAGCCGCTTCAGGCGCTGGCAGCAGCGGCGCGCGGGTATGAGGGCGTGCCCGTCCGAGACATCAACGAGATCAGTCAGAACATCGCGCTCAAGTGGTTCGAGGACATGAGCAAGACGGTCCTCGCCATGCCACTGGAGTGGATTGACTTTGACTTCTACTTCGAGGGGGTGACGCGAGCATGGATGGACCAGCTGCGGACGCAGCGCACGGCCGCCTACGTCGCTGAGTCCCTCCGGTTCGCCGTCAAGGAGGACGCCGAGTTCGCGGTGGTGAAGCCGCCGAGCATCGCCGACCTCAAGGACGACGACCCCAAGCGCGTCATATGGGACGAGGCCGTGT
>Ga0207707_10000395_pt1 | contig 45587 bp, 30 predicted proteins | sample KBSC83BmetaG_FD_184336 | JGI IMG/M metagenome (GOLD analysis project Ga0207707, IMG submission 184336) | Corn rhizosphere microbial communities from Kellogg Biological Station, Michigan, USA - KBS C8-3B metaG (SPAdes) (version 2) | ecosystem: Host-associated > Plants > Roots > Rhizosphere ... | reverse complement strand
AGAACAGCGGCGCTTGCGCAACTTCCTGGCGTCCCATCATCTCGGTGCCCTCGTTCTGCGTCGAAGGCTTCGACCACATCCAACGCGCCACGTTCCGCAAAGGACGGAGTTTTTCAACAGAATCGGCCAGGAGCGGAAGTTCGCGCGTGCCGTCGAACCGCTCGAAAGCAGCCCTTTCGCCGTTACCGCCCCGAATCGCCCGTGGTATTGAATACCGCCCTAGATGTGTCGGATAGCACGTCGCCGGCATTCGGCCCATGGCGGAATCAAAAGCTGCGAAGGACCTGATAGCGCGCAGTAATTTCCTGATTGACATGCGCCACCGATGGCGGGACGATCCCGTTGCTGCCCCCAATCCGGGGCAGAATAAGCGTTGGGCGGCAAGAGCCGATGTAGCACTTTCGCGATTCTGCGAGGTGGAGCGATATGAACGATGTCAGCACTCTCAGACTGTATTTGCTTCGGGCCATGTACCTGCTTATAGCGGTGGGCCTCGCATTAACAATCTGGCCGCACATAATTGCCCCAACAAGTTTGGTGGCAGGGCCCAACTCGGTGATTCGCGCTCTCTTGGGTGCACTGGCCGCGATGTGCCTGCTTGGTCTGCGATATCCGCTGCGGATGCTTCCACTACTCCTCTTCGAGTTGCTGTGGAAACTCATCTGGGTTGTGGCGTCCGCCATACCTATGTGGTTGGGTCCCGGTTTGGACCAGCACGCATCCGATACGCTGTTTGCAACTCTCATGGGCGTCGTTCTGGTGCCAATCGTGCTTCCGTGGGGTTACGTCTTCAGGCATTACATCAAGGCGCCTGGGGACCGATGGCGTCGACGCCAGAGCGTTGCCGCGTAGCATCTCAATCCAGCGGACGTGCTGCGCGCGGCGCTACTTTGGTCCCGCGATTGCCGGAAACTGTTTGAGCGGTACTCGGCCTGTGGCCGGGCGGCTGCAGCGAAATGTGCGCGCTGGATGGCAATGGCTTCCGTGAGGGTGCGGCCGGCCGCACCGCACCCGCATTTGCCCGGAACTCGCTGGGCGGCTAGAAATTCTGCTTGAAACGGATGCCAATCGTGCGCGGATTGATGAACCCCGTATACACCTGTCCATCCGGATAAGTCGTGGATACGCCATGCGCGGCACAAGTCTCCGGTTTGCATTCGCTGTACTTGTAAAGCTTCCCACGCGAGTCGAAGGCGTTATCAACAAACACATCCAGCGACCAGTTGTTTTTCTGCATGCCGGCGGAAAGGTCCACCGAGTTGTAGGAGGGTAGGTCTCCCAACAGATCGCGTGGGACGAGGCGCAGGTCGGTGGTGCGCTGGCCGACATGCACCCATGCCGCCTGAACGTACGCGTCGTTGTCGCCGAGGTTGAACGAGTAGTGCGCGATCAGGTTGCCCTTGAAGTGGGGTGTGATCGGCAAACGCGTGCCGGTCGGGGCCTCCGGCCCGTCCACCACCGCGCCGGTCTGGGGGTTGATGGACCCGGGCGGGCATTCGGTCACCGGATTTCCGTTGCTGTCCGTGAACCCGCAATAGTTGGAGCTCAAGCGCGCCTTGTAGAACCCCACGCCTGCGCTGAGATTCAGGTTGTAGGTAGCCTGCCAGTCCAGTTGCGATTCCAGGCCGTCGATCCGCGCCGAGTTCACGTTGCGGATGATGGTCAGGCCGGGCGGTACCAGGATGTTGTATTGGAAGTTGTCCCACTCCTCGCGGAACAGCGCGCCGTTGAACGACATCCGGTTGTCGAGCCAGGTGGTCTTCCAGCCCAGCTCGACGTTGGTCAGGAAATCGGCGTGGTACGGCACCGCGCCGGCCGCGCGATTGACGCCGCCCGGTCGGAAGCCTTCCGAACGCGTGACGTACACCATCGCCGTCGGCGAGATGTTCCAGGTCAGGTTGATCTTGTGCAGCGAGCCGCTGTCGCGGGTATTCTTGTCGAAGTCCAGGCAGGGTGCGCCGAAGAACGACGCTTGTGAGATGCAGCCCGCCTCGCCGTACGCGGAACCGGAAAAATAGCCCTTGCTGAACCCGTAGTATCCGAGCAGGTGGTCGCGGCTGCGATAGTAGCGTTCGCCGAGCGTCAGGGTGAGTTTGTCGGGAACGAGGTCGTAGGACACCTCGCCGAACAGGGCCTTGTTGCTGTCGAAGCGCATCTCGCGGGTCAGCCAGATCGTGTCACGCCATCCGGTGACCGAGAGTGAATCGGCGAGACCGTCGATCTGGTAGTCCTGCAGGATGTCGTGTTTCTGATTTTGCATGAATGCGCCGGCGACGAAGCGCAGTCGGTTTTCCGCGGGCGAGGCGATCCGCAATTCGTTGCTGTTGAAGTAGTACCCGTCCCGGCCGCTGATGTGCTGGGCCGGGTTGATCAGCGCACCGCTGTTGTCCGTAAAGTATTGGCCGTATTGCGCCAGGGTGTCGTACCAGTACCCGTAGTCGGTGTAGTCGGAGTGTTGTTCCTGATTGCGGCGCAGGTGCCCGTAGGCGTAGGTCACGTCGAAATTGCCGATCTTGCCCTGCACGGTCAGGGCGGCCTGCCACCAACGGTCGTTCACGCCTTCCGGATAGAAGTGGCTCAAGGCGAGGTCGCCCACCATGGGGTCGCTCGCGAAGTTGCCGTGGGCGATCGTCTGCTGGCCCATCAGTGTCGGACTGATCGACCAGTTGTCGTTGAGGTCGATCTTCAGCTCGGCGCGCGCGCCTTTGGTGGTGACGTCGTTGTAGCGATCGTGCGCGCGGCTGGGCGAGCACACGAGCTTCGGGGCAGGCGTGCAGTCATCGGCATTGCTCAGCGTGATGCCCGAGCTGGGAAACGTGACGGTGCCGGGTTTGTTGTCGATGTAGCCGGCGTCGTGCTCCCGCCACCCGACCAGCCGGATCGCGGCGCGATCGTTGATCGGAATGTTGAGCATGCCTTCGAAGGTATCGCCGATGCCGCCGTGCGCCACCTGGTTGGCGCTAAGGGTGTAGTTCGCCGCGAATCCCGAGGGATCCGGCTTGTTGGTGATGATGCGCAGCGCGCCGGCCTCGGCGCTAGCGCCGTACAATGTTCCCTGCGGCCCCTTCAGGACCTCGACGCGCGCGATGTCGTACATGTGGATGTCGACCGGGCCCTGGATCGTGGTGACTGGCTGGTCGTTGAGGTACACGCCCACGGTCGGCTGGGATCCGGAGTGATTCCGGTTGCTGCCGTCTGTCACGCCGCGCATGTAGACCGCGGCGAAGCCCGGGCCTGCCTGCACGCCGCCGCCGCCCGACTGGAACGTCACTCCGGGCAGGTACTGCACATAGTCCTTGAAATCCTGTACATGCAGGGCCTCCAGCTGATCGTTGGCCAGCACGTTCATGCTGATCGGCACCTTCTGCAGATTCTCGGTGCGCTTCTGCGCCGTCACCACCACCGTGCCGAGCGTCTTGACCTTTTCCGCCTTGGGCTTCGGAGCCTGCGCCGTGGCGGAGGCCTGCGGCTGCCTGGCGGTGGCCTCGCCGTCTGGTTCTGCGCTTCGCGCCAGGGTTGGCGTCGCCAGCGCCATGCAGATTGCCGCCGTCAAAGGCAACCTGGTCCAGCTTGCCGAATGAGTCCCCGCACCACGTCCAAATTTGCTCATGTGCACGACCCCCAAAAGGTGGATGGTTCGATCCCTGTCCTGTTTACTCTCGGTCTGGTGCTGCAGGGTATCCCTGCAATATCGGCCCCAAGGCTGTCTCCAGCGGCTGTAGCCAGGCCGCATAACGACGCCAATGATCCACTGCATTGTGGTAGATCGGCTGGCGCACCTGCTCCGAACTCGCCGTGCGTACTGGCCTGCGGTTATCGAAGAACCGCAGGCAGCCCGCTTCAAACTCCAGGCCGCAATAATCCAGGATGCGGCGTACCTCGGCTTCGGTGTCCACGACCAGGCGTTCGTATTGGACACGGCAGACCCGCCCGGGCAGCACGGCATCGAAGTGCGCCATGAGTTCGACATAATCCCGGTAGTAACGTCCGATGTCGTCGAGGCTGTAGCTGAAATCCTGCCCACGCGCAAAATGCTGCTTGAAGATCGAAAATCCACACGCCATCGGGTGGCGTCGGGCATCGATGATCTTCGCGTTCGGCAACATCAGGTGGATCAAGCCGACGTGCATGAAGTTGTTGGGCATCTTGTCGATGAAGAACGGCTTCGCCGTTTTGCGCTGGATGCGCGTTGCGGCAAGGTATCGTTCGCCCAGGGCTCGTAGCGCTCCTGCATCGAGCGCGGCCAGCGCATGGTGGTAGGGCATCGCTGCGCCGCGCGCGGCTTGCCGGCGGAGCTCGCTGGTGAGCGTCGTGACCTCCGGCAATTCCATCGTGCCCTCGACGCGGCTGTGGCTGGCGAGGATCTGCTCGATCAGGGTCGATCCCGCGCGCGGCAAACCGACCACGAAGATCGGATCCGGCGCCGCGCATCCGTATCCCGCGCGCTCCGCGAAGAACTCACGCGTATAGTGCTTGCGGATGTACTCGACCTTGGACTTGGTCTCGTTGGCATCGTAGGGAAGTTGCGCGCGCCGGATGGCGTTGCCCCGCGTGTAGTGGCGGAATGACGCCGCGAAATCTTCGTCGTCTTCCAGTGCCTTGCCCAGCGCAAACTCGAGGTGCAGCCGGTCCTCATCGGACAATTCATTCCGCAGCAATTGATGTTGCATTGCCTGGAGGTCGGTGGCGTCGAACCGGAACAGCTTCAGGTTCGCAAGGCTCCACCATGCTTCGCCGAATGAGGGTTCCAGCTCCACGCAGCGCCGATACGCGACCACGGCCTCCTGGACGTGATCCGCGGTTTTCAGCGCATGCCCGTGGCTCAGCCACAGCTTTACCGTGTCCGGGTGGTCCCGGACGAGTTCGCGGTAGAGCGCCAGCGCCTCTTCGTAGTTGCCGATCCTGCACAGCACCGCAGCCTTGAGGTTCAGGCAGCCCGCGTGCGTCGAGTCGCGTTGCAGCACCCTCTCGATTTCGGCCAGTGCGTCCACAGGCCGGTTGCTGCGGTGCAGGATCAGCGCGTAGTTCCAGCGCGCCTCCAGGAAACCGGGTGCGAGTTCCAGACAACGTTCGAGCAGATGCGCCGCGTCTTCGTTGCGGTCAAGGCGCGCCGCCACCTCGGCCAGCATGCGCATCGCGACGACATCGGTCGGCGCTTGCCGCAGGCGCTCGCGCAGCAACGCCTCCGCTTCCGGAATGCGGTTCGCGACTATGGCGTCGCCGGCAACCAGCAGTTCCCGATCGCGTGCGGAATGGTGTACGTGGTCGAGGTAGGCCGCGCGGGCGAGTTCGCGTTCACCCTCCGCCCACAGCGCGTCACCCAGCGCCCGCCACGCCTGCGGCAAGTCGGGCTGCAGGGACACCGCGCGGCGCAGGGCCTGGATGGCCTCTGCCCCACGCCCGCTGCGCAGCAACGCCACTCCCAAATCGAACTGGACTTGAGCCAACTCCGGCCGAACTTGCCCAAGCGAAACGAGGATGTCTAGTGCGCCGGGCAAATCGCCTTGCAGCGACCGCGCTGCAGCCAGCAACCGCAGGGCGCCCGGATGGTCGGCGGACACCCGCAGGATTTCACCAAGTTGCGCGACTGCCAGCGCCGGGTCGCGGTCCAGCAAGCGCTCGGCATGGTCCAGCGCTTGCCGCAAGGTGCCGACAGCGGACCTGTCGGCCGCAGGTGCATTGGCGACAGTGCCCTTGGCAAGCACGTGCAGGTCGGGCGCCGGACTGAGCGGCAGGCACAGTGTGCGTTGCATGTACGGAAAAAACTCCCCGCGTGCAAAGCCGGTTCCCAAGCTACAACCAAATGCGCCGGCAAGTAAAGTGAATCCACTTGCCTAGCTCGTTCAAACCCGTTGGCGAGCGAATTCCGTTCAGTTCAAGCGACTTTGCCAAGGGCAGCCCTCGATTGGCACAGACACGACCGAGGGCTGCGAAGAGTGCAAGCCTTGCGCATGCCTGCTGGTATTTTGGTGCGATTTCACAGGCCATTCGATAGACACGTTGGCTTGCACAAGTGGATTGCACCCTTCCCCGGCGGCCTTGGACAGCCGACGCCCGACATGCGTCGGCGCCACCCGCTGCGCCTGCCGCGAGCCGGAATGGTGGCCTGCACCAAGTTGACATGTTGGTCACGCCAGCCATAGGTTGACACCAAGGCGCAAATGCAACGCAACGGTTTCAGTCCGTCGAACATCCCGCGAGCATTCACAAGAGGGGGCCAGCCATGCAACACGGCGCTCGTGACGACACTCTCGTCGAGGAACTCAACCATGCACATGCCTTGCCGGCCCGCTACTACGTCGGCGAGGCGATGCTGGCGATGGAGCAGCGCGCGGTGTTCGCACGCAGTTGGCAACTGGTGGCCCACCAGGGGCAGCTGGCCGAGCCGGGCGATCACGTTGTCGAGCAGATCGCCGGCGTGCCGATCCTGCTGGTGCGCGGAGAGGACGACGTGCTGCGCGCGTTCCCCAACGTGTGCCGCCACCGTGCCGGCCCGCTGGCGCTGTGCGACGGCAAGGGCGCGCGCGCCCTGCACTGCAAATACCACGGCTGGACCTACACGCTGGAAGGCCAGCTGCGAAGCGCGCCGGAAATGCAGGACGCCTGCAACTTCCGGGTCGAGGACATCCGCCTGCCGCCGCTGCGCGTGCACGAATGGCAGGGTCTGGTGTTCGTTGCGCTCGATCCGGAGGTGCCGGCGTTCGAGGAGGTCTACGGCGGCATCGCCGAGCGCATCGCGCCGATCGATTTGGCGGCGATGCGTTACCTGCGCCGCGAGAACTACGACATCGACTGCAACTGGAAGGTCTACGTCGACAACTTCCTCGAGGGCTACCACCTGCCGCACGTGCACCCGGGCCTGTCGCGGGTGCTCGACTACCGCGCCTACGACACCGAGCTGTTCGCGTGGCATTCGCTGCAGTCTTCGCCGCTGCGCAACAGCGACGCGATCTACGGCACGGGCCAGGCGTTCTACTACTTCGTCTACCCCAACGTGATGCTCAACATCATGCCGGGGCGGCTGCAGACCAACCGTATCCTGCCGCTGGGGCCGAATCGCTGCCGCATCGTGTTCGACTACTACTACGCGCAGGACGAAGGCGCGCAAGCGCGCATCGCCGCGGACCAGGCGTTCAGCGACGAGGTGCAACACGAGGACATCGCGATCTGCGAGGCCGTGTCTAAGGGCTTGGCCTCCGGCCACTACATCCCCGGCCGGCTGTGCCCGAAGCGCGAGGGCGGCGTATGGCATTTCCAGAACCTGCTGCGCGCGGCCTACGCCGGACCAGCCGGGGAGTGCGTGTGAACAATGCCGCGGCCAACACCACACGCGAGGAGGTGGCGCAGCGCGTGACAAACGCGAGATCGACCTCGGGACCTGCATCGCGCTGGTGCCGTGCAACGTCATCGGCATGGGCATCTTCATGCTGCCTGCGTCGCCGCGCCGATCCATCCATCGGGGTGCTGCCGGGATGAGGGATCCACGCTACGACGTCCTGTTCGCGCCAATCAAGATCGGCCCGGTGACGGCGAAGAACCGCTTCTACCAGGTGCCGCACTGCAACGGCATGGGCCACGCGATGCCGCTGGCGCACGCGGCGATGCGTGAGATGAAGGCCGAGGGCGGTTGGGCGGTGGTCTCCACCGAGGAATGCGAGATCCACCCCAGCGGCGACCTCACGCCCTACGTCGAGGCGCGGCTGTGGGACGACCGCGACATCCCCGCGCTGGCGCTGATGTGCGACAAGGTGCACGCGCACGGTGCACTGGCCGCGCTTGAGCTGACCCACAACGGCCCCACCGCGTCGAACCTGTATTCGCGCGAGGTGCTGATCGCGCCTTCGCACCAGCCGACCAAGTACGGCTACCCGCACCAGGCACGCGCGATGACGCTGCACGACATCCGCGAGTATCGGCGCTGGCATCGCGAAGCGGCGATCCGCGGCAAGCGCGCGGGCATGGACATCATCTACGTCTACGCCGCGCACGATCTGTCGCTGGCGATGCACTTCCTGCAGCGCCGCCGCAACCAACGCAGCGATGCCTACGGCGGCCCGCTGGAAAACCGTGTGCGCCTGCTGCGCGAGGTGCTGGAGGACACCAAGGAGGCGGTCGGCGACACCTGCGCGGTGGCGCTGCGCTTCGCCACCGAGGAATTGCTCGGCCCCGGCGGCGTGGAGCTGGCCGAGGCGCAGGACATCGTCGGCATGCTGGCCGAGTTGCCGGATCTTTGGGACGTGAACCTCGCCGCCTGGTACAACGATTCGGTGCCCTCGCGCTTCGCCGCAGAGGGCGCGCAAGAGCCGTTCATAGCCTTCGTGAAGAAGACCACCACCAAGCCAGTGGTGGGCGTGGGTCGCTTCACCTCGCCCGACACCATGGTGTCGCAAATCAAACGCGGCGTGCTGGACATGATCGGCTGCGCGCGCCCGTCGATCGCCGATCCGTTCCTGCCGAGGAAGATCGAGGAAGGTCGCATCGACGACATTCGCGAGTGCATCGGCTGCAACATCTGCGTCACCGGCGACATGACCATCTCGCCCATTCGTTGCACGCAAAACCCCACGATGGGCGAGGAATGGCGCAAGGGCTGGCATCCCGAGCGGATCGCCCCCAAGCATTCCGACTGCCGGGTGCTGGTGGTCGGCGCAGGCCCGGCGGGCCTCGAAGCCACACGCGCGCTGGGCCAGCGCGGTTACGCGGTCACCATGGTCGATGCGCGCAAGGAACCCGGCGGGCGCGTTGCCCGCGAGTCGCGCCTGCCTGGCCTCGCCGAATGGGCCCGCGTGCGCGACTGGCGCATTGGCCAGATCAACAAGCTGGCGAATATAGCCGTCTATCTCGATTCGGCGCTGAGCGCACAAGACGTGCTCGACTTCGGAGCCGAGCATGTGGTGCTAGCCACAGGCTGCAACTGGCGCCGCGATGGCTACGGCCGCAGCAACGGCTTCGCGATCCAGGGCCTCGCCGGCAACCCACGCGTGTTCACGCTGGACGACCTGATGGACGGCCGCCTGCCCGATGGCCACGCGGTGGTGTTCGATGACGACGGTTTCTATTACGGGAGCGTCGCGGCCGAGCTGTTGCGCCAGCACGGTTGCGGGGTCGTGCACATGACTGCCGGCGATACCATCGCCCCGTTCACCCAGAACAATCTCGCGTACCCGCACATCCGTAAGCGCATGGTCGAGCTGGGAATCGAGGCACTGGTGTCACACAACATCGCTGTTTTCGATGGCACGCGGTTGATGGTCGAGGATGTGTGGACCCATCGCCGCCACAAACTCGAGTGCGATGCGCTTGTGTTGATTACCGCGCGCTTGCCCGACGACACGCTGTATCGCGAGCTGCAGCAGCGCGAGGCGGAGTGGACCGAAGCCGGCATCCGCACGCTGCGCTGCATCGGCGACGCCGAGGCGCCGGGCCTGATCGCGCACGCCGTCTATGCCGGCCACCGCTACGCGCGTGAATTGGAGGAGCCCTTCGCAACCAACGTGCCGTTCAGGCGACACTTCCACACAGCCAGCTGAAGATCGGACCGGACGCCACCATCAGGTACGCCACGGATCGCGCCAGCCGTATCGCAGCTACATTGGTCTCCAAGTTGCCATACCAAAGGTAGCGTTCCGCCCAAGTCGCCTCGGTCGCCCTTTGCAGCCAGTCAGGGTTCCCACCATCCGAGGGCCGTGTCGGAAACTGCCGATTCGTTCCATGGGCCTTCCCCAAAGCGGTCTTTCATCAACGACCGGTTAGGGTCGACAGCGCCTATGCAGTAAGTCATTCGCAATATTGCCAACCCGCAATCAGACGGAGTTCACTCGGTATTCCAGTCGAGCGTTCCGCTGACGACGGTATGTGTGCGTCCACCGACCCAGATATCGCGGCCTTCGATGCGGATGATGAGTTCCGCGTCGTGGCCGACTTCGCGCCCCTGGCTGACCACATAACCTCGTGCGAACGGACCCGCGGGTTCCGCATCCGCAAGGTAAGCCGCGATCAACCCATTCGCTGCACCGGACGCCGGATCTTCCGTGATCCCGACGCCGGCCGGGAAAGCGCGCACGACCATTGCGGGATCGGCGGACGTCCGGCGCGCGAAGGCGCACAGGCCCATGCTGTCGGTGGCGCGGGCGAGTGCGCCGATTGCAGCGTGGTCGGGATTCCACGCGCGCAAGCCTGCTTCGTCCGCAACTTCCGCCAGCCACCACTTGCGGCCACCCTCGACCAGCGCGGGAGGCAAACGGCCACTGCGGACGTCATGCAATGTCGCCGCCAGCAATGGATGCGCATCGAGTCCGGTGCTGACGATTTGCTCCGGCGGCGGCCGCAGCAACAAGCACCGAGAGACACCCTCACCCTCGACGCGAATGGGCAATACGCCTGCCCCGCATTCCTGCCAAAGCAGACCCTCACGAGGCTGCGCCAATCCGCATTCGAGTACCGCATGGGCGCTGCCGATGCTGGGATGGCTGGCGAATGCGATTTCCTGGTGGGGCGTGAAAATGCGCGCGCGGTAGCTGGCTTCGTGCCGTGTCGGCGCGAGCACGAACGTGGTCTCCACCAGATTGTTCCAGCGCGCAAAGCGCTGCATCGCGGCACTGCTCCAGTGCGCGGCGTCGAGTACGACCCCGAGGTGATTGCCGCCCCCGGGACTGGCGGCGAATACATCCAGATGCAGATAACGCACGCGTGCCACGACGATTCCCGTTCGCGAAAGTGGTGCGATGGTACCGACGTTCGCTGACGATTACCCGAACCGCGATCGCGACCATCGCGCCGCTATCGACCCGCGACGCAACTCGCGCACCATCGAGCGAGCTCTCACGCGCCGATGTCGCGCAAGCGCTTGCCTCCCATCAACTTGCTTTCGATCTGTTCGAGGGTCACGCCCTTGGTCTCGGGCACCAACGCCCAGGTGAACAGCAGGAACGCGACATTGAAGGCGGCGTACAGCCAAAACGTGTTGGCGTGGCCGAAGCGGTTGAGCAGCGTCAGGAACGTGGCGCCGACGATGGCGGTGAACACCCAGTTGGTCACGGTGGACACGCCGATGCCGAAATCACGTCCCTTCAGCGGCTGGATTTCCGAGCACAACGTCCACACCAGCGGACCGGCGGAAAACGCGAAGCCCACCACGAACACCAGCAACATTGCGACGGCCAGCAGGCGTTCACCTTGCGTGCCCATGCCGAGGTGCATCAACACGCCGACCACGCCGAGCCCGATTGCCATCACCACGAAGCCGGCGTACAGGATGGGTTTGCGTCCGATGCGATCGACCAGGCCAATCGCGATGAACGTGGCGAGTACGTTGGTCAGCCCGACGATCGCGGTGAACCACATTTGCATGCTGGTGGCGTAACCCATGTCCGCGAAAATACGCGGTGCGTAATACATCACCACGTTGATGCCGGTGAGTTGCTGCACCACCTGCAGTGCAATGCCCAGCCCCACCGACCGGCGAAAATTGCGGTTTTCCAGGAACAATCGCCAGCCCTGCTGCGGCGTGCGCAGTTGCTCCCGGATTTCGGCGACTTCCTTCAGCACGACCGCGGGATCGCCGCGCAGCTTCTGCAACACCGCGCCGGCGTCAGCTTCGCGTTGTCGCAATACCAGCCAGCGCGGACTTTCCGGAAGTCCGAGCACGCCCAGCAGGAACAACGCGCCGGGCAACGCGATGATGCCCAGCATCCAGCGCCAGCCCTCGATGTAGCTGAAGCCGGTATCGGACAGGAACGCCACGAAGATGCCGATCGTGATCATCAACTGATAGGTCGAAATCATCGCGCCACGCCGGTCGGGCGGCGCGATCTCGGCAAGATACAGCGGCGCGGTGAAGGCCGCGATGCCGATGGCCAGTCCCAGTACGAGGCGGGCGCCGATCAACGCGTCGGGCGACCAGGCGGCCGCGCTGATCAACGAACCGATCACGAACAGGCTGGCACTGAACACCAGCGAGCGCTTGCGTCCGAAGTGCCCCGACAGCCATGCAGCGAGCGCGGCACCGATTGCAGCGCCCACCATCATGCTGCTGACGATGCGCTCAAGCACGGCGTCGTTGACACCGAATTCGTGCTGGATGAATTGTTGCGCGCCGGAAATCACCCCGACGTCGAGACCGAACATCAATCCCGCCAGTGCAGCGAGCGTGGCGACGAATGCAGCGTGGCGGCGTGCCTGCCCGGCGGTGGAAATCACGGTGGCGTTCATCATGTTCCCCTCGAGGTTCGCGATGCAAAAATTTGCGTGTCGTGGATGACCGTCTAATGCGCGCCGGCCGCCTGCCTGGCCGGCGCCATTTCACAGCCGCCATCGGTTTCGATGAGACGGCGCATTTGCAGGTACACGCCATTGGTCCAGCCGAAGCCGATCACGTTCTGCTTGTAGCCCGCGGTGATCTTCACGTCCGCGTTGGCCAGCACCATGTTGTATTTCTCGCGAATCGTCCCGTCTTTCGCAAGGCTGCGATCGATGGTGCCGGTGAATTCACACGAGATGCGCCTCGCGTCGGCATGGAAATCGTAATCCTGGAGCCCCTTCACCGCGATCCAGTTCGTGGGTGCCCAGCCAAACGGCGCATCCCATTGCGCGCCGGTGTCACGCGTGCTCATCGCGAGTCCACCGCGATGCTCGAACAGTTTCAATTGCTTCGTCAGCGCGTTGGCCTGCTGCTTCGACGCGGCGCCCGCCCACAGCGGATAGAACATCGTCAGATACGGGTCGGTCGAAGCCTTGCCGGCGACGAAGTCGTAATCCATGTAGCGGCCCTGTTCCGGATGCCAGAGGTACTTGTCCATCGCCGCGTGGCGCGCCTCGGCGGCGCGCGCCCAGCGTTCGGCATCGGCGGTCTTGCCGAGCTGCTTCGCGAAACCTTCCAGATCGCGTTCGTAGCGATACAGCAAACTGTTCAGTCCGACGCCCGCGTAGTGGTGGGTGGAACCGCCCCACGGGCCGAAGTGGAAGTCCGTGTCGAACCCGGATTCGCGCATCGCGCGATCACCGAGGTAATAGTCAGCGGTGAGGCGATAGCCGTCCAGCCAATCGCCCGCGCAGATCTTCGACTTCGTGACATCGCAACTGGTGGTCTTCAGCGTTCCGGCTTGCGCCCGGTCCGGATGTTGCGGCGCCTTGATGAGGTAGCCCGGGTCCTGCGAGGGATGCGCCACCAGCCAGCGGATCACGCCGACGTAGTAATCGCTGTCCGGCATTTCGATGACCGGGCCGTGGCCGAAATCGAAATAGCGCGAGAGGCCGGTGTCGCCTGCGAGATGCTGTTTGCGCGTCCAGATGTCGTGATTGCGCACGGCCAGCGGGTAGGCGCGTTCCAGCCACGCGCGTTTCGCGACGGCGTCCTTGAAGCTGGCCGGACCATCCAGCACCGCGGTCATCATCGCGCTCAGCAAGGGCGGCTGCGAGCGCGTGAGGTAATAAGTGCGGTTGGCATTCAGCACGCCGCCGTAGTGCTCGACTTCATAGAGCGCGTTATTGACCATGTCGAGCGCGAGCTTTTGATGGTCATCGGCCACCAGCCCCAACACGATGAAGTAGCTGTCCCAGCCGTACATTTCATTGAAGAAGCCGCCCGGCACCACGTAAGGGTATGGCACGTAAAGCAGCCCCTGCGTGGGCAGCGTGGTGGGGTCGAAATCGCCCAATTGCGTGATGGTCGCGGGCAGGTTCTCGACCCGAACGCCGCAACGCTTGGCGCTTTGCGCCAGCGATGCGGGCGTCGCCACCCGCGCCGGCAGGTAGATGACCGAGTGCGAAGGCACCTTGGGATCGACCAACGCGCGGCACTCGTTCACCGAACGCGTGAGGGTACTCCACGCATGGTCGATGTAGCTGCGAGTCTTGGCGGGATCGGGCGTGGCCGCGCAGACGGCGGTCGCAAAAAAGGCGGTGAAGGCGACGACGATGAATGGCGAACGAATTTTCATGGCGGATTTCTCCTCGTTCGTGTTGGCATCAGTGATGGCGGACCGGCGTAACCCGATGTACAAATGACTGCGCCGAAGCGATCAGCGGTTCATGGTATCCCTTCCAGTCCGGACCGCGTCGGCGCTTGATCGCAGGGACTTGATCAATGCGTTGCATGCGCTTGATTACCGACCTTTGCGCCGCCGCGACCTGGGCCTCGGCGGCGCGGTCGAGCCACGGACGACCAGTTCGGGATTGAAACCTTCGTTGTCCACGTCCTCTCCCCTGATCCGCGCGATCAACATGCGCGTGGCGCGTTCGACGATGACGTCGGCGCGCTGCCGCGCGGTGGTGAGCGGCGGCCACGAGTGGCGCGAAAACGGGCTGTCCTCGAATCCGGCGATCGAGACGTCGTAAGGCACGTGCAACCCGGTCGCTTGCGCCGCCGCAAGTGCGCCGGCGGCGATCTCGTCGTTGCAACCGAAAATGGCGGTCGGCGGTTCAGGCAGATCGAACAGCCTGCGCGCGCCGCGAAACCCGTCATCGAATACGTAGTCACCTTCAATCATCAACTCCTCGCGCAACGGGACGCCATAGTCCCGCAGGGCGTCCTTGTAACCCTTGAGGCGTTCGGCGCTCGCGTGGTGATGCTTGCCTCCGCGCAGGAAACCGATGCGCACGTGGCCGAGCTGGAGAAGGTGTGTCGTGATGGCGTACGCGGCGTCGCGATCGTCGACGTAGACGCATGGAAAGGCATCGCGTGGATCGCGCGCAGCGGAAATGATCCGCACAAAGGGGATATGGAAACTGGCCAGCCTTTGCAGGGAAGCAGTGCGCTCCGACACCGGCGTGGTCAGCACCAGACCCGAAAGGCGCGAGCGGTGCACGAAGTCGCGCAGATCTTCGGCAAGCCCGGTCGCCTTGGAGTTGCACGGACGCATTTGCAGGCCGAAGTTCAGGCCATCGCATGCGGCAAGCGCTCCCTGTTGCATCGCGATGATGTAGTAGGCGTTGGGGTTGTCGTAAACCAATCCGATCGTGTAGGCGTGCGCGCCGCTCAGGCCGCGGGCGAGCAAGTTGGGGCGATAGTCGAGTTCTTCGATCGCGCGCAACACGCGTTGGCGGGTGTCCTCGCGCACCGAACGTTCGCCGTTGGCGACGCGCGAAACCGTCTTCGCGGACACGCCGGCACGCCTGGCGACATCGTCGAGTGTTGCTGATCCCACCATCGACACCCCAATTCGTGACAGCGCTGTCATTCAAGCAGCGGGCCACAGTGTCGCACATGTTGCGGATTTCGCAACAGCACGCGTTTCCCGGAATGGCGGTGTTGCGGCGCAACATGCAAAAGTCGCTGCGGACCGCTCTGGCGCTCGACTTTTCAGACTGGAGGCAGCTTGGCGAGATCGTCCATCGCCACTCCTGGAGTGATGCACTGCAAATTGACAGCGCTGTCTTTGCAGGCGCAAACTGCGCTCGGCATGTCTGAGGGGAATGATCGGCATGAGTGCGGACACCGTGGTTGTTTGCTGGATCGCAAGCCGTCCAGGCAAGCAACGGGCATTGGCCGCGACGCGACTGTCGGGCGCATCAGCGCCACCCTCTCGCGTGCGAACGCAGATCAAGCCGCAAAGTTTCACGGCAAACAACACATCGACCGGGGGTTTTGGTTGAGTCAACCCTTTTGTAGTTCGCGTGAGCCGGCGCCGCGCGGGTTGTCGTTTCCGTAAAAAAAGAAAAGGCGCGTTCCCAACGGCCTGAGAGTTGTCCCAAACCTTTCCCATCGCTGGAGATGAGGCATGAAGCAGAACCGCAAGCTGATCAGACTGGCGCTGACGAGCGCCATCCTCGCTGCCCTGTCGCCTGTGGTTTGGGCGGGCAACCCCGGATCCCAGGCCGCCCCGGCCAGTAACCAGGCCGCCACGCCAGCGCAACAAGCGACACCGGCCACCCCTCGGCAGCCGCAGTCGAAGAAGACCCAGACCTTGCAGACCATCGTCGTGACGGCCAGTGCGTTCGGCGTCAAGAGAATCGATGCGAGCTACAACATTGTGTCGGCAAACCGCGAGGAAATCCGTCAGGCCAATCCGGTCAGCGTGGCCGATCTTCTGAAAATTTCCCCCGGCATCTGGCCCGAATCCACCGGCGGGCAGACCGGTGCCAACATTGAAATCGCGGGCTTCCCCGGCGGCGGCGATGCGCCATTCTTCACCAACATGATCAACGGTTCGCCAATCTACGGCATGTCTTCGCTGTCGTTCATGGATTCGAGTTCGTTGTTCAGGCTGGACGACACCATCCAGCGCGTCGAGATCGTGCAGGGTGGCCCGGGCGCCGTATTCGGCCCCGGCCAGATGGGCGCGACTGCCAACTTCATCCTGCGCCAGGGCACCGCGACGCCGTCCGGCGACATCGGGCTCACCTATGGCGACGAGGGCCTGTGGCGTGTCGACGGTTTCTACGGATTCAAGCTCGCCGACGGTTGGTATGCCAGCATCGGTGGCTTCTACCGTGTTTCCGACGGCGTGCGCGACCCGCAGTTCAAGTCGGACAAGGGCGGTCAGTTGACCGCCACGCTGACCCACGATTGGGACAACGGCTCATTCATGCTGTGGGCGCGCAAGTTGAACGACAAGAACCAGTTCATCACGCCGATCCCGATGATCCAGGGTTCGGGCGACAAATTCTCCGGCTATCCGGGATTCGATCCCTCGACCGGCACGTACTACAGCAAAGCGATCCAGCACGTGCAGGTGCCCAACCCGCTCGGTTACCTCGAGAATGCGGATCTTGCCAATGGGCGCGGCGGCGACTTGAATTACTTCGGCGGCAGTTTCGATACCACGTTGGGCACTTGGACGATCTCGGACAACTTCCTGTACTTCGGCGGCGACCTGCCGACCAACGCGCTGTTCTCCGGCCCCAATCCCAAACCGTTGAATTACTACCTTTACGGCTGCAACGTTCCGCAGCCCGCTGGTTACTGCAACGCCGATGGCTCGGCGGTCGACAGCGACAATCTGGGTTATCCGGCCGACCGGGTCGTGACCGCGACGCTGCCGGATGGCACGGTCGTGCCGCTCGACCAGAGCGTGATCCACCAAGGCTGGTGGTATATCCAGAAACGCCTTAAGAGCCTCAACAACGACCTGCGGATCAGCAAGGAAATCTTCGACGGCAACACGATCACCGCGGGCGTCTATCTGGCGCGCTATACCGACCATGACAACTGGTCACTGGGCAATCAGGAACTGATGCTCAACCAGCCCAACACCAAGCCAATCGGCCTGACCTACACCGAGGGTGGCCAGACCTTCGTGGTCGCGAACCCGCAGGGTTTCGTCGACTTCAACGGCAACTTCAACATCGTCGAGGCCGGCGCCGCCACCAACAAGGCGTTCTACCTGTCGGACTCCTGGACGATCGGTCCGTGGCTGCTGCAGGCGGGTGGCCGCGTCGAGAACCTCGATGCCCACCAGCGCACCTGCAATCAGTCGCCCGTCGACCTGGACGGCAATCCGAACACCCTCTACGACAACAAGACGCCGATCTGCAACGGAACGTGGGACATGCAACATTACGACAAGACCCACTCTTCGTTCACGGCCGGCGCGAACTACGAGTTCAACGACCACATGAGCGTATACGTCCGCGCCAACACCGGCGGCCATTTCGATGATTTCGACAACGGCATCCGCGGCAGCAGCGGCAATTTCGCTCCGATGCAGAAGATCAAGAACCTGGAAGCCGGTTTCAAATACGGCTCTCCGACCTTGTTCGTGGACGTCAGCATCTACCACCGCCTGTTCACGGGCCTGCAGTATCAGGAAACGACCACCAGCGGCGTGCCGATCGGTGCGATCTCCAACTACGGCGCCAACACCCACGGACTCGACTTCAACGGAACCTGGTCGCCGATCGAGAACCTGCATCTGAAGCTGGTCGCCGATTACATGGACGGGCACTACACGCACCACAACGCCTGCTCACCGATCACCGACGTCAACGGCAACACCTTCTGCGTCAGCTTCAATGGCGCGCCGATACAGCGCCAGCCCAAGGTCCGTTACCTGTTCATGCCAAGCTATACGCTGCCGACCAGTTGGGGCAGCCTCACCGGCTTCCTGACTTGGGAACATGCCGGCCAACGTTTCGAGGACCAGACCGGATTGCAACCGCTGGGCACATTCCACACGCTCGGCGCCGGACTGGTGGCCGACGTCGGTGCCGACTGGGAGTTCCGCCTGCAGGGAACCAACCTCACCAACGCGATCGGGCTGACCGAAGGCAACGCGCGCATCACCGGCTCCAGCGCCGGCATCGGCGGCGTGCTGATGGCGCGCCCGCTTATGGGACGCGAGGTGTATTTCCAGGCGAAGTATCGGTTCTGACCTTTCCGCGTGCATGGATGAGTGGCCGGGATCGCGCATGGGCCGATCCCGGCCGCGACGTGGACGTGGTGGCAGCAAACTCCAATCGGCGACTTTTTCATGGATGCCCGGGCAACCTTCGTCATTCCGAGCCATCGCCGGCTTGATCGGCGATAGAACCCGGAATCCATTTTCTCGATCAGGAAAGCAAAAAGCTGGATTCCTGGTTCCGCCCCCAACACGCTGCGGGCGGCCCCGGAATGACGATGAAATGCAAACATGCCGTTTTTTGCATAGGCTCTCTTCATTCGGAGCACTGCGATGAAATTTCGCGCACTCCTGTTTTCCTCCCTTCTCGCGGTGATGCCGGTTGCGCGGGTTTTTGCACAAACTGCCACCGATCCAGGTTTCCTGTTGACGGCGACCGCGAAGAATTTCGACGCGTACTTTCCGTCGTACCTCGCCAACGGCTACTTCTCGACCATGACATCGGTGCGCGGCACCGAGCCCGACCGGGCCTACATGGTCGCGTTCATGGATTACACGAAGGGCGACATCTCGCGACCCGCCGCGATTCCGGGCTGGAGCGAGATCGACTACAACCCCGGCACGGGCTGGATGAATTCCACGCGGCTCGATCCGCAGATCTTCTCGGGTTACTCGCAGATCCTGAACATGCACGACGGCACGCTGACCACGCGCTACCGCTTCGCGTATGTCAAGAATCCCACCGACGTGAAGGTGGAAACCTTCGTCAGCCAGGCCGATCCGCATCTCGCGGCCACGCGCATTTCGATCACGCCGCAGTTCGACGGCAAGGTGCAGTTGCGGTTTCCGTTCCGCCTGTGGTCAGGCCACCAGCCGCGCTTCCCGATCGACAGCATGACCGGCGACCAGATGATCGATGCGGTGATCGCGAGCGGACAGAACTTGAACGACAAGCCGGTGCCGACGCCCGACCGGGAGGCGGTCTGGTATCCAGGCACCACCCGCGTCATCAACGACGGCGGCGACACAAAGCAGATGACGCTGTGGCTCGATGGCCAAGCCATCAACGGTCTCAAGATGGCGGAAGCCGCGGCCATCGAATTGCCGCGCGGCCTGAAGATCGACAGCGTGAAGCTGCTGAAGACTTCCGACGTGCTCTCGCTCGAGGTCGCGGTCGAGGTGCGCAAGGGCGAAACCTACACGTTCACCAAATACATCGCGGCCTCGCGGCAGGACTGGGGTGGCGATGCGAAGGCCGATGTCGCGCTCGCCACGCAAGCGCGCACCATGGGCTTCGACAAGCTGCTGGCACGCCACGTGGCCGCCTGGCACAAGCTGTGGCAGGCCGACATCGTGGTCGACCACGATGAAACGGTGCAGCGTGCGTTGCATTCGGACCTTTACTACATCCTGTCCAACACCACGGCCGGCACCGCCTGGTCGGTGGGCGCCTGCGCGCTGACGCCGAACTATGCCGGCCACGTGTTCTGGGATGCCGATTCGTGGGTGTTCCCCGCGTTGTTGTTGCTGCATCCGGAACGCGCGAAGTCGATCGTGATGTTCCGCCACCGCACCATGCAGGGTGCGCGCGAACGCGCCGCGCAATATGGCGCAAAGGGGTTGATGTATCCGTGGGAATCCGACCCGCAGAAGGGCGTGGATGTCACGCCGCACTTCGCCTATGGCGTGTATCGCGAAATCCACGTCAACGCGGACATCGCGATCGCGCAATGGCAGTACTACCTCGCGACCGGCGATCGCGATTGGTTGAAGCGCTATGGCTGGCCGGTGATCGAAGGCATCGCGACGTTCTGGAAAAGTCGCGTCACGTACGACGAGGCAAAGCACCGCTACGAAATCCTGCACGTCACCTCGCCCGACGAGGCCTACGACGACGTGCCCAACGACACCTTCACCAACGCCGCGGCGCGCAAGGCACTCGAGATCGCGACCAGGGCCGCCGCGCTGGTCGGCGCGAAGGCCGATCCGAAGTGGGCCGAGATCGCATCGAAGATGTACATCCCGTTCGACGACAAGGCGCAGCGACATTACGACTTCGATCCATCGGTGCCACACGACAAGATCACCTGGTTCGGGTCGACGCTGGCGTGGTTGATGTACCCGAATCTCGACCTGCCGATGTCGCCCGAGGTGCGGCGCAACGATTTCGCCTTCCAGTTGCAGGCGCTCAAAACCCACGGCGACAGCCCCAACGAGATGATGATGGTGATGCTCACCGTCGGCGCTGCCGAGCTGGGCGAGGCCAAGGCCGTCGGCGACTGGATCCACCGCAACCTGGTCGGCTATTTGAAGCCGCCGTTCAATGTCCGCAGCGAAACCGCGGACAACAACAATGGCTACATCCTCGCGACTTCGGCGGGCTTCGTGCAGAGTTTCATTTACGGCTTGAGCGGTTTGCGGATCAACGACAAGGGTCTGGATGCGGAATACGCCCCCGTCCTGCCGCCGGCTTGGAAATCGGTGACGCTGAAAGACATCACTTTCCGCGGCAAGCACTACGACGTCACGATCAACCACGGCGCCGACGGCGAAGCCACGCTGGTCCGCAAGGAGCTGTGAGCCGTGCGCGGATCCGAACGTGCGCGCGGGAAATTGCTTCGGCTGGCGTGCGCTGCGCTGTTGTTGTGTGTTGCGGGATCGGTCGAGGCCGCGACCGATCCCGCATTCCTGCTCACGGCGACGGCGAAAAATTTCGATTCGTACTTTCCGGGCGAACTCGCCAACGGCTACGTCTCGACCTTCACTTCACCGCGCGGAACGGAAAGCAATCTGTCGTACCTCGTCGCGTTCATGGATCACGGCAAGAACGACATTGCACGGCCCGCGGCGATTCCGGGCTGGAGTGGGATCGATTATCGCGCGGACTCGACGGGTGCATGGTTGAACCTGGCGCCGCTCGAGCCGTCGGTATTCCAGGACTACAGGCAAGTGCTGGACCTGCACGACGCCACCTTGACAACGCGTTATCGCTACGTCGATCACGGCAAGGCAACCCGCGTCGAAGCGGTGGCGTTCGTCAGTGAAGCCTCGCCGCACCTCGCGGCTGTTCGCTTCACGATCACGCCGGAATTCGACGGCGTGGTCGAGTTGTCTTTCCCGTTGGTGCTGTGGGCCCCGTCGCAGCCGCGCCTGCCGCTGGCGAAGTTGCCGGGCGACACCGGTCTCACCGGCGACCGGTTTCGGCAAGCGCTTGAGGCACACGGCCTGATATTGAAGGCGGAGCCGCCGGCCACCGCCGATCGCGCCACGATCTGGTATCACGGCGATACGCGGATACTGGATGCCGAAGGTGACGCATCGAAGCTGACGCTTCGCGTCGACGGACAGGCGACGAACGGTGCGCGGATGGGCGAAGCCGTGGCGGTGCAGTTGCCGGATGACCTTCGGCCAATCGAATCGAAACTGGATCGCACCGACTACCGCCTGTCGCTGGACATGCGCATCGCCGTGCAGAAGGGCCACACCTACGCGTTCACCAAGTACGTCGCAGTCTCGCGCGACGGCTGGGGTGGCGACGGGAAGGCGGATCTGGCGTTGGCCGAATCGGCGCGCGAACGCGGGTTCGACTCGCTGCTCGAGGCCCATCGCATGGCGTGGGCGAAGCTGTGGCAATCGGACATCCGCATCGACGGCGATCCTCATGCACAACTCGCTGTGCATTCCGACTTGTATTACCTGCTCGCCAATGCACCGCCGGATGTGACATGGGGCGTCGGCGCATGCGCATTGACCACTGGTTATGTCGGCCACGTGTTCTGGGACAGCGATACGTGGATTTTCCCTGCATTGCTGCTGCAGCATCCGCAACGTGCGCGTTCCATCGTGATGTTCCGGGACCGCACGCTTCCGGCCGCGCAACAGCGTGCGCGCAAAGCGGGCTTCGAAGGCGCCAAGTATCCGTGGGAAGCCGATCCCGAGGACGGCACGGAGCAGGTCCTGTACGCCGCGCATCGATTGAGCGTCGGCGAGATCCACGTCAACGCCGACATTGCGATCGCACAATGGCAATACTGGCTGGCGACCCACGACCTCGAATGGTTGCGAAAGGACGGTTGGCCGGTGATCCGCAATCTCGCCGAGTTCTGGACCAGCCGCGCGACGTACGACAAGGCGAAACGGCGCTACGAAATCCGCGACCTCGTCTCGGTGATGGAACCCTACGCCTACATTGACAACGACACGTTCACCAACGTCTCGGCCGCCAAGGCGCTGCGGATCGCCACCGAGGCGGCGAAGCGGGTCGGTGCCGAAGCCGACCCGCGCTGGGCGGAGATCGCGGCGAAGCTGTACGTTCCCTTCTCGGACGCGGAGCAACGCCATCTCGCGCTCGATCCGGGCGTGCGGCTGCACGATCCGGGCGACAGCGATCTTGCGTTCCTGGCGTTTCCTTCGCTCGATCTGCAAATGGATCCAACGGTGCGACGCAACGACTACCGCAACGATGTCGCGCCGTTGCAGAACAAGCCCGCGCAGGCACTCACGAGCATGGGGCTCGCGCCGCTCACGATCGCCGCGGCCGCGCTGGGCAACCAAGCCGGAACGACGCGCTGGCTGGACGACAACATCAGCCGGGATATGCTCAAGGCGCCTTTCAACGTGCGCACGGAAACACCCGACAACAACACCGGTTATTTCCTCACCGGCTCGGCGGGATTCGTGCAGAGCCTGGTTTATGGACTCACGGGTTTGCGCATCGAGCCTTCGGGTCTGGTCCAGGTCTATCCGCCCGTGCTGCCATCCGGATGGAAATCGCTCACGCTCACGAACGTCACGTTCCGCGGCAAACGCTACGACATCACCGTCGATCGCGACGCCGACGGTAGGCCGCGACTGCGACGCGAGTCGCGATGAGAGGAGAAGCCTCATGAATCCCATCTCCGGCAAAACGTTTTTTCGGCTCGTAGCACCCGGGATTGCACTGGCGTTGGGATCGCAAGCCTTTGCAGCATCGGCGCCGCGCGTGGATGCGCAAGGCAACGTCGGCGCTCCCGCGCTCACCGTTCCATTTTCCAGTTATGCCTCGCCCGAAGCACGCAAGCTGTTCCAGCGCGTGTTGAAGGAAGGTCGCGATGCGCCGCCGCTGAATGGCCCCGTCGCCGCGAATCGCGCCTACTACGACAAGATCAACACCGCGCGGGCCAAGCTGATGGAGCGGTTGTATCCGGTAAAGATCGAGCGACGCGTTATTGGCGGCGTACCGACCCAAGTGGTCACGCCCAAGCAGGGTGTCGCGCCGGATCAGCGGCAGCGCGTGCTGATCAATCTGCATGGTGGCACATTCCTGTGGGGTGCCGGTTCCGGCGGACTGGTCGAGTCGATTCCCGTCTCGAGCGTGGGCAGGATCGAAGTGATCACCGTGGATTACCGCCAGGGTCCGGAGCATGTGTTTCCGGCCGCGAGCGAGGATGTTGCAGCGGTCTATCGTGAACTGCTGAAAAAATATCCGGCGAAGAACATCGGCATCTACGGCTGTTCGGCTGGCGGTGTGCTGACGGGCGAAGCCGTGGCATGGTTCATCCACGAGAACCTGCCGTTGCCCGGCGCGATCGGCACCTTCTGTGGTTCGGTGGTGGAATTGAGCGGCGACTCGGCCTACGTTGCGCCGGTGCTCAATGGCAGCCCGCCGTCGAACGCGCCGTTGAAGCTGACCGACCTCCCGTACTTCAAGGGTGTGCGGGCGAAAAATCCGCTGGTGTTTCCGGCCAATTCCCGGGCGGTGCTGGCGAAATTCCCGCCCACGCTGCTGATCACCGGCACCCGCGATTTCACCATGAGTTCTGAAATCCAGAGCCAGCGCTTGCTGAGCGATGCAGGTGTGGATGCTGAACTGCACGTGTGGGACGGCATGTGGCATTCGTTCTTTTCCGATCCCGGAATGCCCGAGTCGAAGGAAGCTTATGCCGTGATGGTCAAGTTCTTCGACCGGCATCTGGGGCACTAGTATTCTGCGGTGCGCCGCTTCTTGCGTCCGTTGTGGATGCAGGAATGATGAGGACGAGGCGGCGCGTGCCCCGGTTGAAGTTTCGAGGTTGCCCTTGATCACGCGCTCCATTCGAAGGACATGATTCCCGCCCAACTCCACGCTGCGATGCAGCGCGTCAACGGTCTGCTGCAGACCGGCGATTTTCGCGCGGCTCACGACCGGCTTCGGGGCGTCGTTGAAACCCATCCCGACTATGCCGAGGCGCAGCGGTTGTTCGGTGGCGTCACGCTGATGTTGGGCGATGCGGCAGGCGCGGAACGAATCCTGCGACACGCCATCGAACTCGATCCGGATTGGGCGCCAACCCTCACCACCCTCGGCGAACTGCTGTTGGGCAGCGGCCGCCACGCCGAAGCGGAATCCTTTCTGCAGCGGGCCGCCACCGCCAGGCAACCGGACCCGCATGCGGCCCAGGTGCTGGCGCGCTACTACAACGACCGGAGGCAGCCGGCACGGGCGCTCGCGATCGTCGCGCCGTTCTGCGCGCTCGACGATGTATCGCCCGAATTGATCGTCCAGTACGTCGCCGCGCTGGTCGCGCTGGGCCGCAGCGGCGACGCCGTCGAGTGGAGCCGAAACCTGGTGGCGCGATCGCCCAGCAACGCCGCCGCCGAGCAGGCACTGGCCACCGCGCTGCAGGCGGCGAACCGTCATGACGAAGCCGAAGGTATCGCGCGACATGCATTGGAGCGTGGGCCACCAAGCGCGACGCTGTGTTACACGCATGCACGCAGCCTCATCGCGCTCGGCGAATACGATCGCGCCGAAACGGCTCTTCGCGATTGCCTGCGGCTGGAGCCGCAACACGTCGACGCCCACGGCGACCTCGCAAAGTTGGTGTGGACGCGCACCGGCGATGGCGACCAGGTGACCGAAGCCATCGACAAGGCGTTGCAGGCATTCCCCAACAACGATGCGCTGTGGGCGGCCAAAGCGTCCGTGTTGCAAGGGTCGGGCAACGTACGTGCGGCCTACGCGTGCCTCGCCGCGCGCATCGGGCGGCCGCAGGCGCCGCCGGCCCTGCATGTGCGCGCTGGCCTCGCGGCGCTGGAATTCGATCCGCGCCTCGCGCTCGATCGTGCCGAGTGCGCATTGCGCGCAGCGCCGAACGATCCCGCGGCGCGCACGCTGCAAGTCGCGGCGATGCTGGGCGCCGGCGATGCGCATGCCGCGCTGCGAACGTGCGAGGCGCTGAGGCTCGAGTCGCCCGACGATCAATATCTCATCGCGCTGCAAACGACCGCGTGGCGGATGCTCGGTGACGAACGTTACGCGCAGCTTTGCGACTACCCGAACCTGGTGGTCGCATACGAGCTCGAGGCGCCATCGCCGTGGGCGAGCCTGGCCGATTTTCTCGACGAACTGAAACACGATCTCGGCCGGATGCACGATGCGTTCGTGCATCCGCTGCTGTTCCAGTCCCTGCGCCACGGCACCGAAACCATCGGCGATCTGTCACGCAACGAGAAGCCCGCCATTCGCGCGCTGTTCCGTGCCTTCGATGCGCCGATCCGCGACTACATTGCGCGCATGGGCAGGGGCGAGGATCCGCTGCGTCGGCGGAACACCGGCGCCTACCGCTTCAACGGAAGCTGGTCGGTCCGGCTGCGCACCGACGGCTTTCATCACAACCACGTGCATCCGCGCGGCTGGATCTCCTCGGCGTGTTACATCGAGTTACCCGACGCGATGCGCAGAGCGGACAGCCGCGAAGGCGTGCTGGCGTTCGCCGAGCCGGGCATCCTCACCACGCCGGCGTTGCCGGCGCAACACGAAGTGCGCCCGGAGACGGGCATGCTGGTGCTGTTCCCTTCCTATTTCTGGCACGGGACGGTGCCGTTTTCCGGCGACCGGACGCGGCTTACCGTAGCGTTCGACGCGGTGCCAGGCCGCGCCACCTGATTCACGTCGCCTTCGCGCGCCACTCGATCATGATCCGATCGTGGATCGCGTGCGCGGGAACCGGAATCACCGCGGTGGCGTTCGTCGCGTCCCAATTCCAATCCGTGACGCGCCGACCATCCACCGATACCGAAGCCGGCCGGTGGATGCCATGGATCTGCAAAGCGTACGACCGCCGCTGCACCTGGCCGTCGAAGGCGCCGCGCGTGGGCCCGATCACGATGCGGTGCGCGCCGTCGGGTTCGCGGCTGTAGCGCATCGGCGTCAATGCATAGTGTTTGTCATAGTCCAGCGAAGCACCGTCGTCTTCGTACAGATCGAACGTGCCGATGCCCGACCCATAAACATTCACGATCAAGTGATCCAGCGGTTTCGCGTTTGACCATGCGAAATCCGCGGGCTGCTCGGGAATGATCGCGCCGTCGCGCACGAATACGGGCGTCTGGTCCACGGCGTAGTGGTCGGTGAACGACTTGCCACCGTCGTAATGCTTGCCGTCGAACAAGCCGATCCATTTGCCGGGCGGCAGCCAGATCGCACGGTCGCCGCTGGCGTCGAGCACGGGCGCGACCAGCATTTCGCTGCCGAACCAGTATTCGTGCGGATGTTGGTACGCGTCCGCGGAATCCGGATTTTCCAGATACAGCGGGCGCAGGATCGGCAATGACTTTTCGTGCGCGATCCACGCGTAGGTGTAGGTGTAGGGGATCAGTTGCGTGTGCAGCGTGAAGTATTTTTTGGCGAGCGCCATGCCGCGCTCGCCGTAGGTCCACGGCATGCGCAGGTTGCCCTCGCGGGGGTTCTCGTGTGCGCCGTGCAGGCGCAGCAGCGGACTGAACGCGCCGAACTCGATCCAGCGCGCGTACAGATCGAAGTCGATCTTGCCGCCGTGGAAACCGCCGATGTCGTGGCTCATGTACGGGATCAGAACATTGCCGCCGCGCACCGAATAGGCGACCTCATAGGCCAGCACCGGCCATTCGGAGTAGGTGTCGCCGGTGAAATAGGCCGGATAGCGCTCGCTGCCCCAACCGCCGTAACGCGAGAGGATGAACCCGCGTTGTCCGGTTTGCTTCTGCCCGCTTTTTTTCGGCATGTAGTCGTAAAAGACACGGTTGGTCCAAAGCTGCGGGTCGAGTCCCGGCATGTCCGCGGCGCCGCTGCCGCCGTCCACCCACCAGAAGGCCACGCCCTGTTGCAGCAGCGGTCCATGCAGATGGCGCATGGAGACTTCCGCCTGTTGCTTGTTGGACAGATGAAAATAAATCCGCGGCGGCGGCTTGACGTCGCGAATGGCGGTCAGGCCATTCAGAAAGCCCCTGCCGTATTCGTTCGGTTCGATCCGCAGCGCGATCTCGAGTGTCTGTCCCGCTTTCGCGTAAGGCGTGATGTCGGCGAAGGTCAGCCGCTGCGGCCAGCGTACGTGGCTGTGCGCGACTTCGCGTCCATCGACGTAAAGCCGGTAATCCCTGGCCTGCCGGCTCAGGTAGAGGTAAAGGTGCGCCGGCAAATGTGCGGGCAGGTGGACCCGCGTGCGATACCAGGCGATGCCTGCGTAAACGCCGTAGCCCTGTTTCGCCGGTGGCGCATCGCTGCGGATGGGTTTCCAGTCGACCGCGCCCGCATCGGGTGCGTACCAGTGCTCGCGGATGCCGATGTCGTGCGGATCGGGTGCGAACGTCCATTTGCCGGACAAGTCCAGATCGAACAAAGGCTTCGGCGGCAAGGGGTCTCCCAGTGCCTTCAATACCGCCGGCGCGTGGCTGTCGCCCTGCGACAGAATGTTTTCCTCGGTGTTCGCGTAACCGGGGTGATCGTTCAAAGACACCTTGATGCCGCGGGAGTGCATCCATTCGAGAAACCGGTTCGGGTGCGGGATCAGCGGGCTCCAGTCGTAGCCGCCCTGCCAGCCGTAGTTGTGCCACGCGAAATCCAGCACCAGCGTGTCGAGCGGGATATGGCTCTGGCGAAAGCGCGTGACCTCGCCTTCGAGGTGTTGTTCCCCGTAACGTTGAAACGCCGGCGTCCGGACTTCCGGATCGCCAGGGAAATATTCGAAATTGAGGTCCGTGATCATCGGTCCCAGCACGTAGCGCGGGATCATCGGGATCGGCCCACACAATTCCGCGTACTCGTTTAGGACCTTCGCGTAATCGTCGCGGGTGTAGGTGAACAGGTACCAGTCTTGCCCCTGGTCGAACTTGCGCGGCTCGATCCATTGCGCCTTCGCGTTCCACAGCGGTGTCGTGCTGTCGTCGATGAAAGCGAATCCGTTGCGGCTCAGCAGGCCGGGTTCGGCTTTCGGCAGCAGCACGTCGATGCCGGGGATGATGTCATTGACGGGGCTTGCCAGATCCTTGCCGTCGACGGGCAGGTTTTTCGCGCTGACGTTGTCCAGCGAATAGGTGAGCCCGCCGAGGTTGCCGCCGTCGACCTGGCCGGGATGCCAGGCGTGCGTGCCGCCGTCGGCTTTCCATTTCACCCGCAGATTGGCCGCAGAAAACGCGCCGGATTGCAACTGGTAACGCAGCGTCATCGCGCCGGTGCTCACGACCAGCCAGCCGTTCTTCGCTTCTTGGCGGACATCGACGTGCGGCCAGTCGCGTTTCAGGACGACGGCGGTCGCGGCATCTGTGAAATGAGCGGACGGCGAATATTCCATTCTGACCAGCGAAGGCGTCAGGAATTCGAAACGCGCATGGCCCGCGACCACCTCCGTGGTGCCATGCGGTACGGCGAGTGCGTTGAGCGGCAGGCCGATCCACGCGATCAGCAGCCACCGGCATGCATAACCAATATGGTGATGACGAACGGCCATGCATACCTCCGATGTCTTGGAAAACACCGCAGTGGGCTCCGCTTCGAGCCATTGGTGCGGGCGTGTTGTGTCCGTTTCCCTGCCGCCTACGATTTCGGCAAGGCATTGAAGGCGATCACGATCCGCGGCTCGTCACTGTCGTGCGGCTCCACGTAGTGTTCCATCCAGCACGGAAACAGCACCATCAAGCCGGCTTCCGGCGTGAGCTGGATATCGCCGTAGCCGTTCGGCACCGCGCCCTTGACGTAGCCATGCACCACGCCCGGCCGCGGATCGCGGAACACGAACCGTCCGGAGCCGGGTGGCACCTTCAGGTAGAACGAACCCGACAGCAGGCAACCTTCGTGCACGTGCAGGAAGTTGAAGCCGCCCCGATCATGCAGGTTCACCCACGATTGCAGTTCGAAGCGGATGTCCGGCATGCCCATTTCGCGCAATGCGCTGGCGCAACCGGCGCACACGGCATCGCGCAGTGGCTCGAAGATCGGCCGATCCAGCATCGTCATGTCGCCACTGTTCCAGCCGCCGCGGTTGGTGCGTCCGGCGGGTTGCGGGCTGGCCGCGCGCATGCGCAATACTTCCGCAACCCATCCGTCCAGATTCCCTCGCAACGCGGCCGGATGCGCTTGCCATATGCGCGTGGGAAACAGGTCGTAGGATTGCAGCTCGGGCGCCCCACCCGCTCCGGGCGTCCGATGGACGGTCGCGGCGCTTCTGTCACCGATGCTTGTCACGTTGGCTCCCGGGTCTCAACTTGTGGACAGCGTCGCCGTGCCCGCCAAGATGCAATTGACGCATGAGCACGGGCATCCGGGGCCGGCCTCGGCATGTTACCGCTCGCCGGCCGCGCCGGTGGAACATTCACGCGGCCAAGCTGACACCCGCAGGGGGATCGCGGATAGCGAGTCCGAACAGCGCAGGGAAATCGACGCTACAGTGCGAGCGCTTACGGGCGCCGCGCCAGCTCGGGGTTTTCCCTGGTCACCGGCATCAGGTCCTTCTTCGAGACACCCAGCCACAGCAGCATCGGGCTGGCGAAGAAGATCGACGAAAGCGTGCCGACCAGGATGCCGATCAGCATGGTGATCGCGAATCCGTGCACGGCCGGGCCGCCGAACAGCCACAGCGAAGCCATGGTGATCGCAGTGAACACCGAGGTGATGATGGTTCGCGACAGCGTGTTGTTGATGGCGCGATTGAGGATCTGCGGCGTGTCGGCCTTGCGCGTGAGGCGGAACAGTTCGCGCACGCGGTCGAACACGACCACCTTGTCGTTGATCGAATAGCCGATGACGGCGAGGATGGACGCCAGCACGGTCATGTCGAACTCGCGCTGCACCAGCGCGATGATGCCGACGGTGATCACGGTGTCATGGATTTCGCTGGCCACCGCAGCGAATGCGAAGCGCTTTTCGAATCGCACCCACAGGTAAAACATGATGCCGATGATCACCACGATCGCGGCGTAGATGCCGCTGCTCTTCAGCTCCTGCCCCACCTCGGGCCCGACGAAATCCGGCGCATGGGCCAGCTTCACGCCCGGATGCCCGGCCACCAGCGCAGCCATTACCCGCTTGGAAACTTCGTCCGCCACCTCGTCGGGGCTTTGCTTGGCATCCGCCTTGGGCGGTTGCAGGCGGATCGAGATGTCGCGGGTGCCGCCCATGCTCTGCACCACCGCATGATCGAATCCGGCTTTGGTCAGCGCTCCGCGCACGTCACCCACGTCGATCGGCTGTTCGTAATTCACGCTGAGCAGAATGCCGCCCGTGAAGTCGAGGCCGTAGTTCAGGCCCCTCACCGTGATGGCCCAAACCGACACGATCAGCAGGATCGCCGAGATCACGATGCTGACCTTGCGCATGCCGAGGAAGTTGATGTTCAGGTCGTGGTGGAAGAGTTCCATGGGCGTTCGCTAAATATGACTGGCGATGGTTTGCATGACGGGCGAGCCGGTCACACCCAAAGCGTCTTGAGTTTCTTGCGGCGGCCATGGATCAACGCGGTGATCGCGTGGGTCATGGTTACCGACGTGAACAGGGAGGTCAGGATGCCGATGCCGAGCGTGATGCCGAAGCCCTTGATCGCGCCGGCACCCACCGTCACCAGGCCCAATGCGGCCAGCAAGTGGGTGACGTTGGCGTCCAGGATCACCGACCAGGCCTTTTCGTAGCCGGCGCGGATCGACGCGAGCGGCGTCGAGCCGTGGTGCAATTCCTCGCGGATGCGTTCGCAGATCAGCACGTTCGCGTCGATCGACATGCCGAGCGTGAGCACGATGCCGGCGATGCCGGGCATCGTCAGCGTCACGCCGACCGCGGACATCACGGCGATCAGGATCAGCAGGTTGAAGGTCAACGCGATGTCGGCCACCAGGCCGAACAGGCGGTAGTAGAACGCGGCCGCGATCAGTACCAGCGCGAGCCCCAGCACCACCGCGCGCTCGCCCTTCCTGATGTTGTCCTGGCCGAGGCTGGGGCCGATCACGCCTTGTTCGACGATGTCCATGGGCGCGGCCAGCGAACCCGAACGCAACATCAGCGACAGCGTCTGCGCTTCCTGCTGCGAGAGGCCGGTGGTCTGGAATTTCTTGCCGAACACGCCCTGGATCACGGCGTTGTTGAGCACGGTTTCGGTGGTCTTGGAGCTATGGACTTCCTTGCCGTCCACGATCTTCACTTCCGGCGTCTGCTCGATGTACACCACGCCCATGCGCTTGCCGACGTTGCTGGTGGTGAAGTCCAGCATCTTGCGCGCGCCGGCGGAGTTGAGCGTCACGTTGACGTCGGGCATGCCGGTCTGCTGGTCGTAGCCCTGCGAGGCATCGACCAGTTCGTCGCCACTGACGATGACGCGCTTCTTCAGCACCACCGGCGTGCCGTCCTTCATGTAGTACAGGCGGTCATCGGGCGGCACGTTGCCGGTGCGCGCGGCTTCCTGCGGATTCACGTTCTCGTCGTTGGCGTGGTATTCCAGCGTCGCCACCGCACCCAGCACGCGCTTGGCTTCGGCGGTGTCCTGCACACCCGGCAGTTCCACCACGATGCGCGATTCGCCCTGCTGCTGGATCAACGGTTCGGATACGCCGAGTTCGTTGACGCGGTTGCGCAGGGTCGTGACGTTCTGGGTGATCGCGGTTTGCGCGAGTTTCTGTACGACATCCGGTTTGATCGTCGCGGTCAATGAGTAGCCGCCACCCGGCGTGCGGCCGTTCGCCAGGTTGAGGTCGGTGTTGTCCACCGCTATCGCACTCGTGGCCTTGTCGCGGGCGTCCGAGGTCTTGAACACCGCCTGCACGCCGTCGCCGCTCTGGGTCACGACGTCGTAGGGAATCTGCTTCTGGCGCAGGATCGAGCGGATGTCGTCGAGATAGCGCTGCTGCTGCTTTTTCAGCACCGCGTCCTGGTCGACCGCCATCAGGAAGTGCACGCCACCCTGCAAGTCGAGACCCAGCGGCATCGCGCGGCCACCGATGGCCTGCAGCCAGTGCGGCACCGTGGTCGCGAGGTTCAGCGCCACCGTGTAGTTGTCGCCCAGCGCCAGCCGCAGCGTGTCGGAACCCTGCAACTGCACTTCGGTGTTGGCGAAGCGCACCAGCATGCGGTCCTTGTCGATCGTGATGTCCTCGAACGGAATCTTGGCCTTGTCGAGATCCGCCGCGACCTGCTTCTGCAGGGTGGCATCGATCTTGGCATCGCGGTTGGGCGCGATCTGCACGGCCGGCTGCGGGCGGAACGCGTTGGGCGCGGCGTACAGCAGGCCGAGCACCATCACGATGCCGACCAGCCAGTATTTCCAGCGGGGAAAATCGCTCATGGGTACGGAATGATGCGTTATGCGCGAAGGTAGCGGGCCACGAAGGGGCTCAGGATGACTTGATCGTGCCCTTGGGCACGACAGTCGTGACGGCACCCTTCTGCACCCGGATCTGCACGTTGTCGGCGATTTCCAGGGTAAGGAAATGCTCGCCGACGTTTTCCACGCGCCCCAAGATGCCGGCCGCGATCACCTCGTCGCCCTTGGCGAGATCGGAAATCATCTTGCGCTGTTCCTTCTGGCGCTTCGACTGCGGGCGGATGAAAAGGAAATAGAACGCCGCGATCACCACGACATAAATGAGGATGATCGGCGAATCGAAGAAGCTGCCGGGGCTGGCTGGCGCGCTCGAACTTGCCTGCGCGGCCGGCGCCGCGGCGGCGGCGATGATCGTTGACAACATGCGGGACTCTCGGTTGCGGGGCGGCCGCAAGGCGGCTTGTCTGCCCAAAAGACAGCGGATTATGCCATGGGTTCGCGACGGGCGCATGCCTCGCGGGACCTCTGAATGATCTGCCGCGCTCGGCAGCCTGCGCGCCGGCGGTGCTCGCAATGCTCACGTACTGACGTGTACGCTCCGCTGCTGCGCTGATTCGCCACATCCATGTGGCTTACCCAGTGGGCCGCCTGCGGCGTTCAAATCGGCAGTCCTGCCGATTTAGTCGGCGTCACGCAATCTGCCTTCGCTCGCGACGGTTCTTCTGAGGCCTGTCGAGCAGTGGTTTTCCTGGGTCGCGCTGCGATAATTCGGGTTCCTACCGCCCCGAGGACACGCCGCGATGCAGCACCTGACCGTGATCACCACCGGCGGCACCATCGACAAGGTGTATTTCGACGCCAAGTCGGACTACCAGATCGGCGCGCCGCAGATCGGCGACATCCTGGCCCAGCTCGGGGTGGGGTTCGAATTCGACGTGGTCTCGGTGCTGCGCAAGGACAGCCTGGAAATGACCGACGCCGATCGCCAGGCGATCCGCGCCGCGATCGAGCGGCAGGCGCATCGACATGTCCTCATCACCCACGGCACCGACACCATGGTCGAAACCGCGCGCGCACTTGCCGGGCTCGTTGGCAAGACCATCGTGTTGACCGGCGCATTGAACCCGGCGCGCTTCCAGGGTTCGGACGCGGTGTTCAACATCGGCTGCGCGGTGGGCGCAGTGCAAAGCCTGGGCGACGGCGTTTGGATCGCCATGAACGGCCGCATCTGGGACCCCGAGCACGTGCGCAAGAACCGCGCGGCCAACCGCTTCGAGGAACTCGCGTAGCAGCAAACCCCGCATCGGCCGTCCAAAAAAAGAGCCCGGCATATGCCGGGCTCGAAGTTGCAACGGCAGCGCGAGGTCAAAGCGACGCAGCCGCCTGACTCATGATGATGCTGCCGAAACCGGTGCAGTAATCCCAACCCGGCGCCGCGCTCTCGGCACCATTGCTGCCGGAAGTCACGTCGTGGAACGCCGACGCGGGCAACTGGTAGAGCTTGGGTGCTGCGAAGCCAATGCCGGTGCCCTTGGCGGCGATCATGCGCGCCCAGAAGCCGACGAACAGCGGCGACGACAGGCTGGTGCCGCCGTACTGCGCGGGGCTGCCGTTGACGACGATGATGGCGCCGCTGTTGGGATCGGCGTCGAAGGCGATGTCGGGCACGCCGCGATACTGGCTGCCGGCGTTCTGGCCGACGCCCACCTGCCAGCTCGGGATCGGCTCGAAGGTGCTGGGGCTGCCGCCTGTGCCGGACCATACCGTCTCGCCCTGCCAGGTCGTGGTCGTGGCATTCAGCGTGGTGCCGCCCACCGCCACCACGTACGGCGAACTGGCCGGCCAGCTCGGCGTGGTGCCACGCGGGCCGCCCCTGCCGCATTCGTTGGAACCCGAATCGCCCGAGGACACCGAGAACGTTTGTCCCTGTGCGTCGGCCTGCTGGAAAATCGCATCGGCGGCCGCGGCCGAACCGTCGCCCTCGGCCGAGGTTTCGCACTCACCCAACGACACGTTGATGACCTTGGCCGCATTCGCGCTGACCACAGTGTTGAAGTCGGCCACCATGCTCGAGTTCGCCAGCGTAGGGATGTTGTAGAAGACGATCTTGCCGACCTGGCCGCCGCCCATGCCGACGATGTCCTGGCTGTCGAGATCCCATTCGGCCGTGCCGCTGGTGTCGGTGCCGGTGCCACCCGTGTTGACGATCTGCGTCGTCACTGCCGCCAGGCCGTTCTGCGAGGTGAACGTGTTGAGGTCGGCGAGCGTCTGGGTCAGGTCGCCATTCGAGATGATGCCGACAGTCACGCCCGCCGCGGTCGGCAGGCTGGTACCGCCATAGATCGACGGGAACCGGGTCGGGTTGTGGCCGATGATCGAGCCACCACCACCGCCTGGCTTGCCTTTCATGACATGCCCGACCCTGTGCGGGACGTGCACCGTCTGCAGGCCGAGCACGCCGCTTACGCCGTGCAGCGAAGCGGGAATCGACGCGTCGGTCGCGTTGGCGAACGCGTTGCGCCCATCATGGGTATGCACCCGCACCACGTTCGTGTGGAACGCGGACTGCACCGCAGCCGCCGGCGCGGTGGCGGAAACCAGCAGGCGGTTGGATGAAATGCTGACGTCGGAAAAGCCATGCTGCTTGAGCCAGGCCGCAACGGCATTCGCGTCCGCCTCGCTCGGTCCGTACTGCGCGGTGAACTGCGCGGGCGTCAGATTGGGATGGCTTGGATTGGCAATGAAGGCCCGCAGTTGCGTCTCGTCGCGCAACTGCAGCGAAACCGACACGCGCAGCGGCTGGGCAAGCGACATCGGCCCCGTCACCGCGTCGCCGGCGTGCAATGCGGTGGCGTGTGCCACCATTCTGGTGCCGACAGGCGCCGCGGCGCAGGTCAACGTGAGAGCAGTGAGGCCCAGACCAACGACCAAACTCTTCAAATGCAACTTGTGTGTCATCGAAGTCTCCTCGGGTGCGCACGAAATGTGATCGAGCTTGCAGACTCTCGTGTGCATGGCGGGAACGAAACAGCCAGCCGGCCCAATCTCCCCGCACCACTCTGGTCCGACACCCGCGTGAAAATGCACGAAGCATGAAGCTCGACATTCTCCAGACCGCAAGCGCGCGCCCTCACGCGTGCAAGCCGCTGCACCGTAACGCCGGCCGCGAACCGATGTCACGCTGCAATGCACCAAGGCGTGGATCGCAGGCCTTGATGGAAGGCTGCCCGCGCTGCCGAACACCACGCCAGACCAGACAAGAAAGGCCCGGTCGCGAGCGACCGGGCCCAAGCCTTCATCGAACGTCATGCGTGATGACTCAAGGCTTCCTCAGAAGGTCATGCTCCAACCGGTGAGCGTGCCATAGTCGCCACCATCCCCCCAGACGTCGTCGTCGATGACCTTGAGCTTCCAGGTGCCATCGCTCAGCACCGAGGAAGCGTTGACATCGTACGTGGTGCTGATGTTGCCGTCGTTGTTGTAGTCGGGGTACTGCAGGATCGCGTACGAACCGTTCGGCGCATACAGCACGATTTCCAGGTCGCCCGACCAGTTGTGGGTGATGTTGACGTGCACCGGGAGGTCGGAGGGTGCGTAGCCGGATTCACCCGTCACGCTGATCGTGCTCGTCACCGTGGCGTCGTCCCCGATCGTGTAATGCGTGTTGTTCGAGAACGTTCCACCCGGCGGCGGTGGCGGCGGCGGTGGCGGCGGCGGTGGCGGCGGCGGTGGCGGTGGCGGTGGCGGCGGTGGCGGCGGTGGCGGTGGCGGTGGCGGTGGGCTCACGCCACCGGCGACATTCGCGACGAAGTTCGCGATGTTGATCGAGCCGAAGCCGGTGGTGTAGTCCCAGCCCGTCGCGGCGGTTTCGCCACCGTTGCTGCCCGACGTCACGTCATGGAAGTCGGTGGCGTAATGCGACGCGGCATCCTGATAGATCAGGGGCGCGGCAAAGCCGAGACTCGAATTGGCGGCCAGGGTGCGCGCCCACACGCCCACGAACAAAGGCGAAGACAGACTGGTGCCGCCGACCTGTTCGGTCGAACCATGGACGATGATGATGGCGCCTGAATTGGGGTCACCATCGAAAGCCACGTCAGGCAAGCCACGCGTGCTGTGACCGGCGTTCTTGCCCACGCCCTGCTGCCAGCTCGGCATCGGCTCGAAGGTGGAGGGGCTTCCGCCGCCATCGGCCCACGCGGTTTCATTCGCCCAGGTCGTCGAGCCGGAGGTATACAGATCGGTGCCCCCGACGGCCACGACATACTCAGAGTCCGCGGGCCAGCTCGGCGTGGTGCCGCCGTTGCCGCACTCGTCGGCGCCGGAGTCACCCGTGGAAATCGAGAAGGTCATGCCCTCGGAATCGGCTTCCTGGAAAACGTTGTCGCCCGTGGCGGCACCGTTGGTTTCGGTGCCGGTCTCGCAGCCGCCGATCGACACGTTCACCGCGCGCACCACGTTGTCGGTGGTGGCCTTGCTGAAGTCGTCGACCAGATCCTGGGTCGACAGCGAAGCGGTGTCGTACAGGTACAGCGCCTTGACACCACCGGAAATGCCGACGATGTCCTGGCTGTCCAGATCCCATTCGTCGTCGCCGCTGGTGCCGCTGCCGCCACCATCGACCTTGACCACGTTCATCGGGATACTGCCATAACCATTCTGGCTCAGGAACGACTGGAAGTCGCTCTGCACGTTGGTCATGCTGCCCTGCGTGATGATGCCGATGTTGATGCTGGACGCCGTCGCGGTGCTGCCGGCGTTGTAGATCGATGCGAAATCGGTCGGATTGTGGCCTGTTTCGCTGGCCGCCAGCGTGTTTGGTTCCAGCACGTGGAAGCGGTGCACGTTCTGCAGGCCCAGCACTTCATGTACGACGCCTTGCAACGCATTCGGAATGCGCGCTTCGGTCGCGTTGGCGTACGCCATCCGGCCGTGCCTCGTGCGCACGTTCACCATGCTGGTGTGGAACGCCGCCTGCACGGTCGATACCGGCGCTTCGCCGGACACCAGCAGGTTGTCAGACGTCACCTGGATATTGTGGAAACCCTGCTGGCGCAGGAACGCCTTCACTTGGTTCACCTGTGCTTCGCCCGGGCCGTATTTGGCCACGAACTCGGCATGGGTCAGGTTCTTGTGGTGGGGGTTGGCGATGAACGCTTTCAGTTCCGCTTCGTTGCGCCAGTGCAACGACAGCGTCACCCGCATCGTTTTCGTAAGCGCCATCGGACCGGTCACCGAGTCACCCGCGCGCAACCGGGTGGCCAATTGGACGACGGATGTGTTGGCGAGCACGGCAGCGGGCGTTGCAGCGAACGCTGCCGAACCGGCAGCCAGGCCCATGGCAACGACCAGGGCCTTCAATCGGAGATTGCTTGGCATCACAGAGCTCCTTTCTGGTAGGGAATACGCACGGCAACGCGTTGCGAACACGCGACCGCGCGACGCAAAATCCGCCATGCATACTCCCCACCCGGCGGCGCGCGGCCGCCAAGCCCTGCTTGAAACCTTGCAAGCAAACGCACCGGACGGTGCGTGTGCGGACTGCCCGAATGGCGCCCTCACACCAGCGAACCCGAGCAACGTAAACAATTGTCAATTATCGGTCACGCTGCAACGCAGCAAGGCGTTCAGCGTGCAGACAGTCACCACGTTGCGCCGGTTCACCGGTAAAACCGCAGCCGCCTGCCGGCGCTCAACGACCCTTTTCAAGAATGTCGAGCAAGGGCTGGAGGTGCGGTTCGAAATGGCGCCAGCGTGCAACGGAGGTTGCATACACCGGCCTCCCGACCTGGCCGACGCTCACCGTGTGCACCGCGCGCTGCTGTCGATGGAACTCGAGGCAGCGTTCGTCCCAGGGGAGTTCGAGGAAATCCAGCAGCCCGCGCAACACGTGCTCCGTGTCGCCGACCAGTTCCTCGTAACGCAGCGTCATGATGCGATTCGCAGGCAGCAGCGCGTGCCAGTGCGCCATCAACGACTGCCGACGCACGCAATGCCGGCCGAGCGCGCCGAGGTCGTAGCTGTACGCGATGTCGCCCTGCCTGAACAGGTTCGCGAAACAGGAAAAGCAAGTGTCGCGCGGATCCCTCGCCACATGGATGATCTTCGCCTGTGGCAGCGACAGCGCGATCATGCCGAGGTGCAGGAAATTGCCGGTCAACTTGTCGGTGACGTGGCTTGCTTCGCGCGCTCCACGCCACGCACGATCGAGGTAGGAGCGCCCCACCCGTTCCAGTGCGTCCGCGTGAAGCGAAGGAACGATTTCCGGGTAGGTGTTGGAGGATTCCGATTCCTCGAAACCGAAAGTCTCTTCCAGCACGGCGGGCAGGTGCCGCATTTCGCCCCCGCCGTGTACGGCCGGATGTGATGCCAGCATCTGCTCGACCAGGCTGGTGCCGGAACGCGGCATGCCGACGACGAAAACCGGTACGCGCGCATCCGCCTCGCGCGTGCGCGACGCCGCGCGCAAGCGCTCTCCGTCGAAGACGGACCGGATGCGCTCCACGAACCTCGCATTGAGCGCTTCCTGCGCCGCGTGGCGATCCGGCGGCGCCATGGACTGGTATTGCAACCGGTTGCCTTCCGCGTACGCGGCGAATGCGTCGTCGTACGCGCCAACGTCTTCGCGCCGCCGGCCGAGCGTGAACCAGTAACGGATCCGTTGTGGCAGCCCCAACGTCGCCACGCGCGGGCGCAGCGATTCCAGTTGCGCGAGGTACGTACCGTCCGCTTCGCCGGGCCGCAGCACCGCCAGGCGGTAGTGCGCGTCGACGTAGTCGGGTTGCGCCGCGACGGCGCGCGCGAAACTGTCCGCGGCTTCCGACGCCATGCCTTGCTCGCGCAGGCAATGCCCTAGTCCGTAATGCGCCAATGCGTACCGCGGCTGCCGGTCCAGCACGCGCCGATACGCCTCGGCCGCTTGCGCAAACTGACCACGCTGCCGAAGCACGCCAGCCCGGGCGACCAGTGCCCCGGCGTCATCGGGAGCGATCGCGAGTGCGCGCATGAACCAGGATTCGGCCTCCGCGGCGCGGCCTTGCGCACTGCAGGCCTGTCCCAACGCGACGTGCAACGGGGCCTGGTCCGGACGCAACGCGAGCGCGCACCGCAGGTGCGCTTCCGCCTCGCCGAAACGATTGGCGGCAAGCAGCAGTGAACCGAGGTTGGCATGCGCCTCGAACCGCCCGGGCTGTGTCTGCACCGCAGCGAAATAGAGTTCCAGCGCGTCGGCGACACGGCCCCGCCGCACCAGCGCGTTGCCCCGATCGATCAGCGCACCCGCCGCATCGCCGGCCGTCGCGACATCCGGCATCGGTGGTTCGTGCATGCTTTCGGATCCCGACCCGTGCGGGCAAATGCCCAGTCCAGTCGAGCCAGCTTAGCCGACCCGCACGCCGATCGCGGCGCTCACATCATGCCGGTCTGCAACTTCGCTTCGTCGGACATCATGGACTGGTTCCACGGCGGATCGAATACCAGGTCGATCTGCGCTTCCTTGATCGTGGGAATCATTTCCAGCTTGGTGCGCGCGTCCTCGACCAGGATGTCGCCCATGCCACATCCCGGCGCGGTCAGCGTGAGCTTGACGTACACCTTGCGCTGTCCGTCGTCGAGGTGCTCGAGGCTGAGGTCATACACGAGCCCGAGATCGACCACGTTGATCGGGATTTCCGGATCGAAGCAGGTTCGCAACTGCTCCCACACCACGCGTTCGATGTCCTCGTCACCTGCATCTTCCGGCACGCTCAGGGGTTCCGGTGGTGGCTTGCCCAGCGCGTCCGCATCCTTGCCGTCGATGCGGAACAAGCTGCCTTCGACGTAAACAGTGAAACTGCCGCCGAGCGACTGGGTGATGTAGCCGGTCTGTCCCGCCGGCAAGTTGACGATGTCGCCATACGGCACGTGTACCGCATGGCAATCGCGTTGCAGGGTGAAGGGTTCGCTGCTGGCACTGAATCCGGACATTGCTATGGACATTGGGCTGACGGCGCGATCTGTCAAGGATAACAACACGCGTCAAGACGGCACCTGATGGAGATCAGCCGGCGTTGATGTCGATCGTTCATTCCCCGCCCATTGCGCCGTTCGCGACGCGCCTGTTCTATCATCGGGAATGCCGTCGCCCAAGCGAAACCGCGTGGATCAATCCATCCCATCGTCATCCGCCGCGCCCGCGCACAGGTCGCGATCCGCGCTCGCACGCATTTCGGCCGGCATCACCGCGGGCTTCGGGTGGTTGATGTGCACGTTGGCCACCGGCGCTGTCGCCGCATTCGCCGCGCTCGTATTGGGTGTTCGCCCGAGCTGGATGATCCTGCTGCTGGCCATCCCGTTGACGTTGGTGTTGAAGTTCTGCGGCTGCCTGTACGCACGTTGGGCGGGAAGTGTCGCCGCGCTGGCCGTGTTGCTGGCCGGTGCATATGCCGCCTCTCTGGTCGCGGTCGCGCGGGTGGCCGCGGCGACCGGCTATCCCTTCGGCGAGGCATTCCGCACCGGCGGCATCGGGCTCACGTTGCAGGTGGCCAAGCTCGGCCTGAGTGCCGCATCCGTGCTGCTTTACGCGGGCGCAGCAGTGCTGGCGGCGATCCTTGCGACGTGGCTTGCAAGGCCAAGGCCATGACCGTCACGCATCCAGCGTCTTCAGGCCCGTGACCAGTTCGCCCGCCGCGGCCTGGCCGTCGCCGTACAGCATGCGTGTATTGTCGGCATAGAACAGCGCATTCTCGATGCCCGCGAACCCCTTGCCGCGGCCACGCTTGATCACGATCACGTTCTTCGCCCTGGCGACGTCGAGGATGGGCATACCGTAGATCGGCGAATTCTTGTCGGTGCGCGCGACCGGATTGACCACGTCGTTGGCACCGATCACCAGCGCCACGTCGATGTTGGGGAACTCGGGGTTGATGTCGTCCATGTCCTCGATCAGGTCATACGGCACGCCGGCTTCCGCCAGCAGCACGTTCATGTGGCCCGGCATGCGACCGGCGACCGGATGGATCGCGAATTTCACCTTGACGCCGCGTTCGATCAGCAGTTTCGCGAACTCCCAGATCTTGTGCTGCGCCTGCGCGACGGCCATGCCGTAACCCGGCACGATCGCGACGCGTTCGGCGTAGGCCATCATCACGGCGGCGTCGTTGGCATCGATGGGTTTCAGCGCGCCCGCGATTTCCTGCTGCGCCGCGCCACCACCCGCGCCGAAATTGCCGAACAACACGTTGCCGAGCGAACGATTCATCGCCTTCGCCATCAACTGCGTCAGCAGCGTGCCGGCCGCGCCCACCACCATGCCCGCGATGATCATCGCCTCGTTCTGCAGCACGAAGCCCTCGAACGCGACGGCGAGGCCGGTGAAGGCGTTGTACATCGAAATCACCACCGGCATGTCGGCGCCGCCGATCGGCAACGTCATCGCGATGCCGAACACCAGCGACAACACGATGAACCCGACCAGCAAGCCCCACGCGAACGCGTGGCCTTCGATGCCGGCGGCAAGCGCGAGCGCGCCGCACACCACCGCGGCCGCAAAGATCGCGAGATTCACCCAACGCTGCAGCGGGAACACAAAGCGGCGATCCATCCAGCCCTGCAGTTTCGCGAACGCGATCAGCGAACCGGTGAACGAGACCGCGCCGATCAGCACGCCCACGAACGCCAGCACCAGTTCGACGGGCGTGAGCGAAGGCAGTACGGACGCGCCACGCGCCCACGCTTCCGGCTGGATCGGCCACGTGTTCAATCCCGCCGGCATCAGCGCCGCGTTGAACCTGATCAATTCCACCGCGCCGATCGCCGCGGCCGCACCACCGCCCATGCCATTGAACAGCGCCACCATCTGTGGCATCGCGGTCATCGGCACGCGCCGACCGACGATCCACGACAGCACCACGCCGACGACGATCGCGCCAATCATCCAGCCGAGGTTGTGCATGCCCGGCAGGAAGAACGTCACGATGATCGCCGCCGCCATGCCGGCACCCGCCCATACGATGCCCGTGCGCGCGGTGCGCGGCGAGCTCATGCGTTTCAAACCCCAGATGAAAAGAACAGCGGCGATGAAATAGATCGCTTCGACGAAAGTCGGCATCCAGGTTGGAAGCGCCATTATTTTTTCTCCGTGGATGGCGGAGAAGCCGGTTTGCTGGATTTGAACATCTCCAGCATCCGTTCGGTGACGACGTAACCACCCGCGACGTTGCCCGCGGCCAGCAGCACCGCAATCACGCCGATGGTGATTTCGATGCCGCCCTGGGCATGCCCCAGCGCCACCATTGCCCCGACCAGCACGATGCCGTGCACGAAGTTGGAGCCCGACATCAGCGGCGTGTGCAAGATGACTGGAACCCGACCGATGATCTCGTAGCCGGTAAATGCCGCCAACATGAAGATGTACAGTGCAAGAAAGCCGGTGATCATGTTTCCCTCCTGCAAGCTCGGGCCATCATAACGGCATGCATACCGGCATGCGCGGGCGGGAAGCTGCGGTCAACCCAACTCCGGCTGTCGCGTTATCAGAGGCAAGTCAGGATGCATGAGACGACGGATGCCGAACCGATCCCCGCCAGCGGGGCTGCGATGAACGCCGCCGTGGCGCTCGAAACGGCATCCGCGCCGTTGACGGAGTCCGCACGGCCGGTGGCCGCGACCATCGAGGCGTTTCTGGCTTCGGTCGAACGTCGCGCGTGGCGCGTCGCGGAAATCGCGCTGCGCGATTCCGACGAAGCGCTGGACGCCGTGCAGGACACGATGCTGCGGCTGGTCAGGCACTACTCCGCCAAGCCGGCCGAAGAGTGGTCGCCGTTGTTCTGGGGCATCCTGCGCCGGCGCATCACGGACCTGCAACGCCGGCGCACCGTGCGCAACCGGATCTTGGTCTGGACCGGACGCGCAACGAACGACGACGATGAGGAATTGCCGGCATGGGAAGCGCCGGACCTTGGTCCCGATCCGTCGCGCGCACTGGCATCGCGGCAGGCGCACGCGGCGATGTCGAAGGCCATCCGCGCCCTGCCGCACCGCCAGCAGCAAGCCTTCATGCTGCGGATGCTGGAAGGATTGGACGTGGCGGATACGGCGAAGGCGATGGGCTGCAGCGCCGGCAGCGTCAAGACGCATCTTTCGCGGGCCATGGATGCCCTGCGTACACGACTCGAGGAATGGCGATGAGCAAGCTGCACGAAAACACAGTCAACGACATGCCAGGCGATGACGAAGTCGCATCGCGCGCACGCGCCATCTTCAGGACGGCCTGCGAGCAGGCCGATTCCTATCACACGTTGCGTCTCGGACTCGCACGACGCAAGGCGGTGAATGCCGGCTCCGCACACCGCGCGTTGAAGGTCTGGGCACCGCTCGCGGGCGCGGCCGCTTGTTGCGCGCTGGTCGTTGGCGTGGTCTGGCTGCAGCACCCTGCGGACAGGTTGCAACCGTCCTCGCCCATCGCCGCAGCGACGCCTGCCAGCTCCAACCCGGGCGGTCTCAATCAAGGCGATGCGGACGAAGCGATCCCGGACGTCGCCAGCAACCAGATGGAAGTGGTGCAGGACCTCGATTTCTATCGTTGGCTGGCGGCGCAACCGGCGATGGCTTCCGCCGCACCGGTCGGGAGCAGACGTTGATGATGCGTGGCGTCCAATTGGCAATATTCCTGGCCGCCGGGTGCCTGCTCGGTGCGCCCTGCGCAGCGCTGGCGCAAACGGCCATCCCGATGCAGAAGGCAGCGGCCGGGAACGATGCGCCCCGGCAACCCATCGCGTGGTCCAGCCTTTCTTCCGTGCAGCAACACATGCTCGCGCCGCTGCAGGGGCAGTGGGAACAGATGAAACCCGGACGCCAGCAGCATCTCGCCCAAAACGCCGAACGCTGGGCCACACTGCCACCCGCGCACCAGCAGCAAATCCGGGAACGCCTGGCGCGCTGGGCCGCCATGACGCCCGAGGAACGCCGCCAACTGCGCGAGAACGCGCGCGCCTTCCGTGACCTCACGCCCGAAGAACGCGCCAAGGTCAGCGCGGCGTTCCGCAAGTTCCAGTCGCTGTCACCCGCCGAACGGCGCGCACTGCGCGCACGCTGGCACGCGATGCCGCCGCAACAGCGCATGCATTGGGCGGAACAGCACGGCGGCGAATCGATCCCGATGCATCCGCCAGCGTCCAGCGGGCATTGAGTGCGACGACTGCTTGTAGCCCGGATGAAGCGCAGCGCAATCCGGGACGGCCTTGCTAGGCCTTGCCGAACACCACCTCGCCGTCGCGCGCGACGCAGGTTTTCGCGACCAGCTCGTCTTCGAAGTCCGGCTTCCATGCGCCGTCGACGATCACCAGTTCGCTGAAATGCGCAAGATTGCGCGCATACATTTCCGAAGCGTGCAGCGGCGCGCCCGAAGGAAGATTCAACGGGCCGATGATCGTGACGCCCTGGCGCTGTACGCGCTCGCCCGGTTGCGTGGCTTCGCAGTTGCCGCCACCTTCGGCCGCGAGATCGACGATCACCGCCCCGGCCTTCATGCCATCCACCATCGACAACGGAATGATTTTCGGCGACGGACGCCCCGGAACCGCCGCGGTGGTGACGATGACGTCCACCGTCTTCACGTGTTCGGCCAGCTTCGCCTGCTGCGCGGCGCGTTCTTCCGCGGTCAGCTCGCGCGCATAACCGCCCTGCCCCGCGGCGCTGACGCCAAGGTCGAGGAACTTCGCGCCCAGTGATTCGATCTGCTCGCGCGTTTCCGGGCGCACGTCGAAACCTTCGGTCATCGCGCCCAGCCGGCGCGCGGTCGCGATCGCCTGCAACC
>Ga0207707_10000393_pt1 | contig 45647 bp, 38 predicted proteins | sample KBSC83BmetaG_FD_184336 | JGI IMG/M metagenome (GOLD analysis project Ga0207707, IMG submission 184336) | Corn rhizosphere microbial communities from Kellogg Biological Station, Michigan, USA - KBS C8-3B metaG (SPAdes) (version 2) | ecosystem: Host-associated > Plants > Roots > Rhizosphere ... | reverse complement strand
AACGGCACCAGCCCGGTCGCGCCCGCGTAGCCGAGGTGACCCTGCCCGTCGGCCCCGCCGGTCGTGACGCCGAAGAGGTCCTCCAGGCTGCGCAGCAGCGAGTAGTGGTTGTAGGCCGTGGTGCTGGTGGAGTCGGGCTTCACCCCGTGACCGATGACCAGGGTGCCGATGCGGCCGCCGCCGGGGCCGGGGCTGCCGGAGGTGATCCCGCCGCCGCCCGCGAGCGGGGTGTTGTAGCCGGACTGCTCGTTGCAGCAGGACGTCGAGTCGCTGCTCTCCGCCTCGTCGCCGCTGACGATGATCAAGCCGTCCTGCTGGAAGGCCCGGGACGCCTCGATCATCGGGATGTACTTCTGCAGCCACAGGTCGACGGCCTTCAGACCGCTGGCCGTGCCCCCGTCGACGTCCTTACCGACGCAGGGGTCGTCATGGCCGTCGTCGCAGAGGTTCGGGGTGATCAGGTTGAAGTTCGGCACGTCGGCCGGCTTCTTCGCCAGGTCGGTGGCGAGCGCCGTGAGCGGCACCACGTTGGTGACGCAGGTCGCGTGGTTCGGCGCGTCGCCGTAGGTCCGGTCGAGGATCGAGTGGAAGTAGACGAACGGGTTGTGCCGGGCGGCGTACTGGTCGGTGGCCGTGGCGGTCTGCGTCCCGTCGCGCATGCCGTTGGTCGGGTCGAGCGGCGGTGCGCCGCACCGGTCGGGCTCCCGGGACGGGTCGTTGCCCATGTCCTCCATGTAGCCCTTCCACGTCTTGCCGACCGCGTCGAGCTGGTCGGGCAGTGTCTTGACCGATGCCGGGTAGACGCAGCCCTGCCCGATCGCCTGCCCGTCGGGCCCCGCCACGCCCGGCACCACGTCGACGTAGACCTGGCAGTCGCTCTGCGTCAGGAGCGTCGGCGCCTGCCCGGACAGCTGTGCGATGTAGTTGTCGAGGCTCAGGTGCCCGATGCCGTAGTACTGCTCCAGCAGCACGCCCTGCCGGCGCAGCGTCGAGTTGAGGTAGGTCGGCGTCGCGCCGCCGTAGGTCTCGGCGTAGCTCTTGTTCTCGACGTTGATGAGCCAGACGTGGCCGACACCGAGCCGGCTCAGCGCGGTGCCGGCGGGCTGGCGGGCCACCGCCGGCGTGACCAGGCCGGCGATCAGCGCGAGCGCGCCGGCGAGCAGCAGCGGACGTCGGGGGACGCGTGGCAACACGGAGCGACTCCTGTACGCCGGAGGACGGTGCTGCATGGATTCGCCGCGGCTGCGGCGTTCACCTGCCCTGTCGGCGGCCCGCATTAGGCTCGGCCGGTGACCGGTGAGGCCTTGCGACCCTGGCAGCCCGGGGCCGCGACCGGCATCGGGTCACTGCCCGGCGACGACCCCCGCGAGGCGTGCCGGCTGGTCGTCGGCGAGCTGCCCGACCTGCCGCACCTCCCGGAGCTGCCCCACCGCGGTCCAGGCGCCGACATGGTCGGGCGGTCCTGCGGCCTGCTCGTCGACCTGCACGTCGACCTGCAGCCGTCCGGTTGGCGGGTGGTTGGCCGGCCGGGGGTCGACGAGCGGCGCGCCCGCGACCTCCTGACCCGCGACCTTGACGCCCTGGAAGAGGCCACCCAGGGTTACGAGGGCCCGTTGAAGGTCCAGGTCGCCGGGCCCTGGACGCTTGCCGCCGCTCTCGAGCTGACCCGCGGTGACAAGGTGCTGGCCGATCCCGGCGCGGTCCGCGACCTCGCCGACTCGCTGGCGGAGGGGGTCCGGCAGCACCTCGACGACGTCCGCCGCAGGGTGCCGGGCGCCACGTTGCTGCTGCAGCTCGACGAGCCGTCGCTGCCCGCGGTGCTCACCGGCAGCGTGCCCACCGCGAGCGGCTTCGGGGCACTGCGTGCGGTCGACGGGCCCGACGCGGCGACGCTGCTGCGCCGTGCCCTCGACGCCGGCGAGGCCTTCCGCGTGCTGCACTGCTGCGCCGCGCGGCCACCGCTCGCGCTGATGGTGGCCGCCGGGGCGCAGGCGCTGTCGGTTGATGCCGCGATGCTGACCGGGCGCGACGACGACACGATCGGCGGCTACGTCGAGGCTGGTGGCGCGCTGCTCCTCGGCCTCGTCCCCTCGACCGGTCCGGGCGCGCCACCGTCGCCGGGCGAGCTGGTCGGTCCCGCCCGGGCCCTCTGGCAGCGGCTCGGGTTCGCCCCCGAGCGGCTGGCGCAGGCCGTCGTCCCGACCCCGACCTGCGGGCTGGCCGGTGCCTCCGTCGGCTGGGCGCACACCGCCCTTCGGCTCCTGCGCCAGATCGGGCGCGTCCTCGTCGAATCCCCGGAGGCGCCCCGGTGACCGCCGACGCGCCGCCCGCGGTCCGGGAGCGACACGTCGAGCTGGCCCGCGAGATCGACGAGCACGCCTATCGCTACTACGTGCTCGACGACCCCTCGGTCAGCGACGCCGACTACGACGCGCTGATGCGCGAGCTCACCGAGATCGAGGACGCCCACCCCGAGCTGCGCACGCCCAACTCGCCCACGCAACGGGTCGCCGGCTACATCGAGACCCAACGCTTCGCGCCGGTCGCGCACCTCCAACGCATGCTGAGCCTCGACAACGCGTTCTCCGACGAGGAGCTCCATGCCTGGGCCCAGCGCGCGCTGCGGGAGGTCGAGTCCGTCCCGGCCTATCTCTGTGAGCTGAAGATCGACGGTCTGGCCATCGACCTCGTCTACGACAACGGGCGGCTGGTCCGCGCCGCCACCCGTGGCGACGGGCGCACCGGCGAGGACGTCACCGCCAACGTCCGCACGCTCGACGACGTGCCGGGCCGGCTGTCCGGCGACCCGCCGGAGCTGCTCGAGGTACGCGGCGAGGTCTACTTCCCGGTGGCGGCGTTCGAGGAGCTCAACGCCGCCCTGGTCGAGGCCGGCAAGTCGCCGTTCGCCAACCCCCGCAACGCCGCGGCCGGGTCGTTGCGGCAGAAGGACTGGCACGTCACCGCATCGCGACCGCTGCGGCTCACCCTGCACGGGATAGGGGCCGCCCGCGGGTTCGAGGTGCACAGCCAGTCGCTCGGCTACGAAGCGCTGGCCGCTCTCGGGCTGCCGGTCAGCAGCTACTACCAGGTCGTGCCGGACCTCGGGGCCGTGCGCGACTACATCGCCCACTACGGCGAGCACCGGCACAGCGTCGAGCACGAGATCGACGGCGTGGTCGTCAAGGTCGACGACATCGCCCTGCAGCGCCGGCTCGGCTCGACGGCGAAGGCGCCGCGCTGGGCGATCGCGTTCAAGTACCCACCCGAAGAGGTGGTCACGAAGCTGCACGACATCCGGGTCAACGTCGGGCGCACCGGCCGGGTCACGCCGTTCGCCTTCATGGAGCCGGCCCAGGTCAGCGGCTCCACCGTCGGGCTGGCCACCTTGCACAACGCCGACGAGGTCAGGCGCAAAGGCGTGCTCATCGGCGACTGGGTGGTGCTGCGCAAGGCCGGCGACGTGATCCCGGAGGTCGTCGGACCGGTCGCCTCCCGGCGTGACGGCAGCGAGCGCGAGTTCGTGATGCCGACGCACTGCCCGGAGTGCGGCACCCCACTCGTCCGTCCCGAGGGCGAGGTCGACGTCCGCTGCCCCAACGCCCGGTCCTGCCCGGCGCAGCTGCGGGAGCGGCTGTTCCACCTGGCCGGCCGGGGCGCCTTCGACATCGAGGTGCTGGGCTACAAGGCGGCCGTGGCACTGCTTCAGTGCGGTGTCGTCGAGGACGAGGGGGACGTCTTCGCGGTCACCGAGGAGCAGCTGCTCGGCTGTGCGTTCTTCACCAAGAAGGACGGCACCCTGTCGGCCAACGCCCGCCGGCTGCTCGACCAGCTGCAGCGGGCCAAGGAACAGCCGCTGTGGCGGGTGCTGGTCGCGCTGTCGATCCGGCACGTCGGCCCGGAGGTGGCTCGCCCGCTCGCTCGCGAGTTCGGGGACCTCGAGGCGATCGCGACGGCGAGCCTCGAGACGTTGTCCGAGGTGGAGGGCGTCGGGCCGACGATCGCCCAGTCGCTGCTCGACTGGTTCGCCGTCGACTGGCATCGCGCGATCGTCGACAAGTGGCGGGCTGCCGGCGTGCGGATGAGCGAGGAGCGAGAGGAGGCCGGGCCGCGCCCGCTGGAGGGCGTGACGGTGGTCATCACCGGCTCCCTGGCCTCGCACTCGCGCGACTCGGCGACCGAGGCGGTGCAGGCCAGGGGCGGCAAGGTCGCCGGTTCGGTCAGCAAGAAGACGACGTTCGTCGTCGTCGGCGACGCACCCGGCTCGAAGTACGACAAGGCGGTCCAGCTCGGTGTGCCCGTGCTCGACGACGACGGTCTGCGGGTGCTCCTGCGCGACGGCCCCGAGGCCGCCGCGGCCGTGGCCCGCCCCCCGGAGGGCTGAGCCGCCGGATATGCGGCATTCGTCCGCGGCTCGCCGGATTCCGCTGGCCGGTCAAGCGCGACGCGGTGCCGGACACTCGCAGGCGTGCGCGCCCGACGTCCCAGCTTCGCGCGGCACGTCGGGCTCACCGCGGGCGCCGGCCTGCTGCTGACCGTGGCCGCCCTCACGCGGCTGGCGCCGGCCGACCTGCGCCGGATGGGCTGGAGCCTGGTCGTGCTGGCCGCGCTCGTCGCGCTGGCCGAGATCCGCCCGCTCGTGACACCGCGCACCAAGCAGGCCGGCGGGCTGCCGCTGTCCTCGGCGTTCGTCTTCGCGCTGCTGATCCACTGGGGCCTGCCGACCGCGTTGCTCGTGCAGGGGGTAGCCACCGTGGCCGCCGACCTGGCCCGCCGCCGTCCGGTGTGGCGCTCAGCCTTCGATGTCGGGCAGCAGGCCCTCGCCTGGTGCTCCGCCGCCATCGTCCTCGTACTGGCCGGGAGCCTCGGCTCGCCCGCGCACCCCGAGGTGCCGGCGGGCGCCGACCTGCCGGCGATCCTGGTGGCCGGCACCTGCTGCTTCCTCGTCAGCGAGATCCTCGTCGGCCGGGCGATCGCGGCCTACGACGGGAGCGCCGTGCGTGCCGCGGTGCGTGCCGACATCCGGTCCCGCGCCGCCACCGCCGGCACGCTGCTCGGCCTGGCGCCGGTCGTCGTGGTCGTCGTCGACCACGGGCCGGCCCTGGTGCCGCTGCTCGCGCTGCCGCTCGTCGCCGTCTACACGACGGCCGCCGTCTCGGTCGATCGGGACCACCAGGCGATGCACGACGCGCTGACCGGGCTGCCCAACCGCAAGCTGCTGCTGCAGCGCGCCGACGAGCAGCTGGCCGCAGCTCTCGCCGGTCACCGCACGGCCGCCCTGCTGTTGCTGGACCTCGACCGGTTCAAGGAGGTCAACGACACCCTCGGCCACCAGGTCGGCGACGACCTGCTGCAGCAGGTGGCGAGCCGGCTGATCGCGACCGTGCGCCCGCACGACACGGTGGCCCGGCTCGGCGGCGACGAGTTCGCCGTGCTGCTGCCGGCCATCGACCACCCGGGTCGCGCCCTCGACGTCGCGCAGCGGATGCGGCGCGCGTTGTCCGAGCCGTTCCGCCGGGGCGAGCTGACGTTCGACGTCGACGTCTCCGTCGGCATCGCGCTGTGCCCGCAGCACGGTGACGACGTGGCCGCGTTGCTGCAGCGGGCCGACGTCGCGATGTACCTCGCCAAGGAGACCGGGTCCGGTGTCGAGGTCTACGCGCCCGACCGTGACCGCCACTCGGCTGCGCGGCTGGAGATGCTCGGCGAGCTGCGCGAGGCCTTGGCCCGCGGTGAGGTCGTCGTCCACTACCAACCGAAGATCGACCTGCGCGACGGTGCGGTCAGCGGCGTCGAGGCACTGCTGCGCTGGCCGCACCCGACCCGCGGTCTGCTGAGCGCGGCGGAGTTCCTGCCGATGGCCGAGCAGGCCGGGCTCACTCGCGTGATCACGCCCTACGTGCTCGACGCGGCGACCGCGCAGGCGGCGCGCTGGTGGCAGACCGGTGTGCGGGTGCCGGTCGCGGTCAACGTCAGTGCGCGCGACCTCTACGACGGTCACCTCGCCGAGGTCGTCGGGGAGTGCATCGCCCGCCACGGCGTCCCGGGCAACGCATTGGCGCTCGAGGTGACCGAGAGCGTGCTGATGAGCGACCTGGCCCGGGCGGGGGAGACCCTGCACCGGCTGGCGGCGCTCGGCGTGGGCGTGTCGCTCGACGACTTCGGCACCGGCTACTCGTCATTGGTGCACCTCACCCAGCTGCCGGTGTCGGAGATCAAGGTCGACCGGTCGTTCGTGCACCGGATGGCCGCGCACGCCGGCGACGCGGCGATCGTGCGCACGATCGTCGATCTGGGCAGCGCCCTCGGCGTACGCGTCGTCGCCGAAGGCGTCGAGGACAGCGACGCCTGGGACCGGCTGGCCGTGCTCGGCTGCGACGCGGTGCAGGGGTGGTACGTCTCCGACGCGCTGCCCGCCGACGAGGTCACCGCCTGGTTGAGCAGAGTGGCGTCTGTCGGGGCCCACCTAGACTGACGCGCGTGGCAGGCATCACCCGAGCCGAGGTCGCGCACCTGGCGGGACTAGCGCGCATCGCGATGACCGACGACGAACTCGACCGCATGCCGGCGCAGCTCGACGTGATTCTGCAGGCGGTGGCGCGGGTCGCTGAGGTCGTCGACGACGACATCCCGCCGACGTCGCACCCGGTGCCGCTCAGCAACGTCTTCCGGCCCGACGAGGTGCGGCCGTCGCTGCCGCGCGAGCAGGTGCTCGCCGGTGCGCCGGACGCCGAGCACGACCGCTTCCGGGTGCCCCGGATCCTGGAGGAAGAGTGAACGCCGGCCGCGACGGCAGCGCCCCGGGACGGTCGACGTGACGGACCTGGTCCGGCTGACCGCCGACGAGCTGAGCCGGTGGATCGCCGCCGGCGAGGTCTCCTCGGTCGAGGTCACCCAGGCGCACCTCGACCGCATCGCCGCGGTCGACGAGCGCGTCCACGCGTTCCTGCACGTCGACGCCGAGGGTGCGCTGAGCGCCGCCCGCGCGGTCGACGACCGGCGCGCCGCGGGCGACCCGCTGCCCTCGCCGCTCGCGGGCGTCCCGCTCGCCCTCAAGGACGTGCTCACCCAGAAGGGCGTCCCGACGACCTGCGGCTCGCGGATCCTCGAGGGCTGGCGACCGCCGTACGACGCCACCGTCGTGCGCCGGCTCAAGGAGGCCGGCGTCGTCATCCTCGGCAAGACCAACATGGATGAGTTCGCGATGGGCTCGTCGACGGAGCACTCGGCGTTCGGGCCCACGCGCAACCCGTGGGACCTCGAGCGGATCCCCGGTGGGTCCGGTGGCGGTTCGGCGGCTGCCGTCGCGGCCTACGAGGCACCGCTCGCGATCGGCACCGACACCGGCGGCTCCATCCGTCAGCCGGCCGCGGTGACGGGCACCGTCGGTGCCAAGCCGACCTACGGCGGGGTCAGCCGCTACGGGCTCGTGGCGTTCTCCTCCAGCCTCGACCAGGCCGGCCCGTGCGCCCGGACGGTGCTCGACGCGGCGCTGCTGCACGAGCTCATCGCCGGTCACGACCCGCTCGACGGCACCAGCATCGACGCGCCGGTGCCCCCCGTCGTCGAGGCGGCGCGCGCTGCCGACGTCAGCGGCATGCGGGTCGGAGTCGTTCGCGAGTTCGCCGGCGAGGGCTACCAGCCGGGGGTCGAGGCGCGGTTCGCGGAAACCGTTGCCCTGCTGGAGGAGCTGGGAGCAAGCGTTGTCGAGGTGTCGTGCCCGCACTTCGCCTACGCACTCGCCGCCTACTACCTCATCGCGCCGAGCGAGGCGTCGAGCAACCTGGCCCGCTTCGACGGCATGCGCTACGGCCTGCGCGTCGGCGACGACGGCGAGGCCAGCGCCGAGGAAGTGATGGCACGCACCCGCGACGCCGGTTTCGGCGACGAGGTCAAGCGCCGGATCATCCTCGGCACCTATGCGCTGTCCGCCGGCTACTACGACGCCTACTACGGCTCGGCGCAGAAGGTGCGCACGCTGATCAGTCGCGACTTCGCCGCGGCCTACGAGCAGGCCGACGTGCTGGTCTCGCCGACGACACCGACCACGGCGTTCCCGCTCGGTGAGCGGCTCGCCGACCCGCTCGCGATGTACCTCGCCGACCTGTGCACGATCCCGGCCAACCTCGCCGGTGGAGCGGCGATGTCGATCCCGTGCGGTCGCTCCGACGACGGGCTGCCGGTCGGGTTCCAGGTCATGGCACCCGCGCTGGCCGACGAGCGGATGTACCGCGTAGCCGCCGCCGTCGAGGCCGCGCTGCTCGACCGGTGGAGCCACCCGCTGCTCGACGAGGCGCCGGCGCTGTGAACGTCCTCGGTCGTGGGGTCGACGCCGACCTCGTGCGGGCCGTGTCCGCCGTCCTCGCCGTCGCGCTGCTCCTGCTCGGCGTCCTCGTGGTCTCGGTGGCGGCGCTGGCGCTCGGCGCCCTCGCCGGGCTCGTCGCGCTGACACTGTTCCTGGTCCGGGCCGAGGACCGCCGCCACTCCGGGAGAGGATCCGCGTGACGACGACAGCCCTTCCGGCCTACGACGACGTGCTGACGCGCTGGGAGCCCGTGCTGGGCCTCGAGACCCACGTCGAGCTGGGCACCGCGTCGAAGATGTTCTGCGGGTGCGCGACGACGTTCGGCGCGGAGCCCAACACGCAGGTGTGCCCGACCTGCCTCGGGCTGCCCGGCTCGCTGCCGGTCACCAACGAGGCGGCGATCCGCTCGACGGTCCTCATCGGCCTGGCGCTCGGCTGCGACATCGCGTCGTGGTGCCGGTTCGCGCGGAAGAACTACTTCTACCCGGACATGCCGAAGGACTTCCAGATCTCGCAGTACGACGAGCCGCTGTGCACCGACGGGCACCTCGACGTCGAGGTCGGCGGGCGCACCTGGCGGGTCGACATCGAGCGGGTGCACCTCGAGGAGGACACCGGCAAGACCCTGCACGTGGGCGGCGCGACCGGGCGCATCCACGGCGCCGACCACTCGCTGGTCGACTACAACCGGGCCGGGATCCCGCTGGTCGAGATCGTCACCCGGCCGGTCGTCGGGGCGGGCGCGGAGGTCGCGCGGGCCTACGTCGCCGAGCTGCGCGACCTGCTGCGGACGCTCGGCGTGTCCGACGTACGCATGGAGCAGGGGTCGCTGCGCTGCGACGTCAACGTCTCGCTGCGACCGCGCGGCGAGCAGCGGCTCGGCACCCGCAGCGAGACCAAGAACGTCAACTCCCTGAGGTCGGTCGAGCGGGCGGTCCGGCACGAGGTCGAGCGGCAGGCGGCGGTGCTCGAGTCGGGCGGCCGGGTGGTGCAGGAGACCCGGCACTGGCACGAGGACACCGGCATCACGACCTCCGGGCGGAGCAAGGAGACTGCGGAGGACTACCGCTACTTCCCCGAGCCCGACCTGGTGCCCCTCGCTCCTGCCCGCGAGTGGGTCGAGGAGCTGCGGGCCACGCTGCCGGAGCTGCCCGCGGCCCGGCGGGCGCGGCTGCGCTCCGAGTTCGGCTACAGCGACCTCGACATGGAGCAGATGACCAACGCGGGCGTGCTCGACCTCGTCGCGGCCACGGTGGCGGAGGGGGCGTCGGCCGACGACGCCCGTGGCTGGTGGCTCGGCTACCTGGTGGGTCAGGCCAACGAGCGCGGCATCGAGCCGGCCGATCTCGCCATCACGGCGGCGCAGGTCGCCCGCGTGGCCGGCCTGGTGGCCACGGGCACGCTGACGGCGGCGCTGGCTCGGCAGGTCGTCGAGGGCGTGCTCGCCGGCGAGGGCGAGCCGGAGCGGGTGATCGAGGCCCGCGGCCTTCGGGTCGTGTCCGACACCGGTGCGCTCGACGCGGCCATCGACGAGGCGATCGCCGCGCAGCCGGACGTGGCCGAGAAGATCAGGGCCGGCAACGCCAAGGCGGTCGGCCCGCTGGTCGGCGCGGTCATGAAGGCGACCAAGGGCCAGGCCGACGCCGCCCGGGTGAGCCGGATGATCCTGGAGCGCCTGTCCGGCAGCTGAGGATGGCCATGGCGTCTCCGGCCGATCGGCGGTAGGTTCCGGCGATCCGAGCACGGAGGGGGCCGTGTGATGAGGATGCAACGACCCTTCGCGGCGCCCGACCACGTGCTCAGCCGCCGGGAGTGGCGCCGGTTGGGGCGCCGGGCTCAGCGGGCCCACGACGACGAGCAGCTGGCCCGGCTGCGTGAGCTGGCGCGGGTCGCGGCGCCGGTGCTGTTCGTCGAGACGTTCGACGACCGGGCCGCCGCCCGCCTGACCCTGCCCGAGGCCCTGGTGCTGATGGTCGGCGTCTCGCCCCGCGGCCTGGGCATCCTGGGCGACGTCGCGGCCCGCGGCCCCGCCCGGTTCGCGGACGCCGGTCGCTACCTGGAGCACTGGTGGGTGGAGGTCGACGCAGGTGAGCGGCAGACCGTCCTCGCGCCACGCCTGCGGCTGGTGCCGACCGGTGAGGACGACGGCGAGGTCGTGCCCTTCAGGGGAGCGGGCCTGTGGGAGGACTACTAGGCAGACCGGCCGGCGGTACCGACGAGCTCGTGGGCCGGCGAGGTGGGCACCTCTCGCACGCGCAGTAGCCGGGCGAGCGGCGACGGGAACCACCAGTTCCAGCGACCGAACAGGCTGACCAGCGCCGGCAGCAGCAGCGCCCGCACGATCGTCGCGTCGAGCAGGATGCCGGCGCCGAGGCCGGTGGCCATCACCTTCAGGTCGGTCTGCGGCGCCGACGCCAGCGAGGCGAACGCCAGGAACAGGATCAGCGCGGCGCTGGTCACCAGCCGCCCGGTGCGACCCAACCCCTCGATCACGGCTTCGTCGGTCGACGCGCCGCGGTCCACCGCCTCGCGCATGCGGGCCAGGATGAAGACCTCGTAGTCCATCGAGAGGCCGAACAGGAACGCGAAGACCATCAGCGGCACCCAGAACGTGATCGCCCCCGTGCCCGCGATGCCGAAGACGGCGTCGGACCCGTGGCCCTGCTGCCAGAACCACGTCATGAGCCCGAACGTCGCCGCCATCGAGACGAGGTTGAGCGCGATCGCCTTGAGCGGCAGCACGATCGACCGGAACGCCCGTGCCAGCAGCAGGAACGTCAGCAGCGCGATGATGGCGAACATCAGCGGGAAGTTGCCGAAGACCGCGTGCTGGTAGTCGAGCTGGACCGCACCGTCGCCGGCGATCCCCACGACGCCGGGCATCCCGTCGAGGGCGTCGCGAGCCGCCTTGACCGGGCCGATCGTGAGGTTGTTGACCGTGGCGTCGCGAGCGATGCCGAGCACGATCGTGGTGCCGTCGCGGTTGCTGCTCGCGTCGGTCGGGACCGCAACGCTCACGATGCCCGGCACCTTCGCGAGGCGGTCGGCAGCGGCCTGGGCGTGGCCGCGGTCGACGAGCACCTCGAGCGGCGTGAGGACGCCGCCGGGCACCCCGCCGTCCTGCAGGCGCTGGTAGGCCGCATGAGCCGGCCCGGTCTTGGCCAGCGCGTCCACCCCGGTCTCACCGGTGGTCAGGGAGAAGACCGGGACGATCAGCACGGCGAGGACGGCGAGCGCGGCGCCGGCGGCCACCCAGCGTCCGCGCACGACGGTCCGCGCCCAGGCGGTCCAGCCACGGCTCGCGGCGTCCTCGTGGCGGATCCGCGGCCAGTCCACCCGCGGCCCGATGCCGCCGAGCATCGCCGGCAGCAGCGTCAGGGTGACGGCGGTCGAGACCAGCGGGATCAGCATGCCGCCGTAGCCCACGCTGCGCAGACCGGGCGCCGGCAGCACGACGAGCGCGAGCAGGCCGATCGCGACGGTGAGTCCCGACAGCAGCACCGCGCGGCCGGCCGTCGCCATCGCCGTGCGCACGGCCGTGTGGTTGTCGGCGCCCCGTTGCCGCTCCTCCCGCCAGCGTGTCACCACGAGCAGCGAGTAGTCGATCGCGACGCCGAGCCCGATCAGCGAGACGAGGAACTGCACGATGAACGACACGTCGACGAGGTAGGTCAGCCCCAGGACGACGAGCAGCGTCGACGTGATGGCGACCGCGGCGATCAGCAGCGGTACGAACGCCAGCAGCGAGGCGAACACGAAGGCGAGCACCGCCAGCGCGCCGAGCCCGCCGAACAGCGTCTCCACCAGCACGCCCGGGCCCTCGGTGTGGCCACCGGTCGCCAGCTCGCCGAGGCCGGTCGCCCCCACCGTGTAGCCGGGCGGCAGCGCGCCGCGCACGATCCCGGCCGCCGCCTCGGACGGCAGCTTCGCCGAGAAGCTGGCCGGCATCGGCGCGAAGACCATGGCGTACGTCGTATGCCCGCCGGTCGTGCGGAAGACCGCGTCGTGGGTGGTCGCGAAGTCGACGACACGCAGGTCGGGACGGGCGGCTCGCAGCCGGTCGAAGGCGCCGGCGACCGCCTGGTCATCGAGCCCGGCACCGGTCGGCCCGGTGACCGTCACGAGCGACGGATCGGTCAGGCCGCCGTTGCCGTAGTCGTGCACGATCTGCTTCGCCGTCTCGTAGCCGGGCTGGCCGGGCAGCGAGAAGTCGACGGTCAGCCGGTTCGAGACGTGGCTCGCGCCCGCCGCGCCCGCCAGGAAGGCGACGATCCAGAAGGCCGTGACCAGCCGGCGGTGGTGGAGGACCCAGTCGGCGACGCGCGCGAGCGTGCCGGAGGCGACGGTGTCGGACATGTGGCGTTTCCCCCGGGGAGGTAGAGGCGTCGTGTAGTAGACCGCACGCGCGGTACGGCGCACAGCGATTTGGACGTCGCCTGGATCAGGAACTCATCGCAGGTCGCTGCGGTCGGCGAGCTCGCCGACCCAGCGGGCGATCTCGTCGGGGTACTCCAGCGGCAGGAAGTGCGAGCCCGGCAGGATCTTGATCTCCGCGTGCGGGATCTGCGCCGCCGCCTCGACCATGTCGCCGACGAACGTGAGCACGTCGTAGCGCCCGGCCACCATCGTCACCGGCATCTCGAGCGTCGTCAGGTCGATCGGCGCGTGGTCCTGCGCGCCGAGGGCGAGCGTGAAGTACCAGCGGAAGTCGTGCGTGCGGAACTCCCGCAGGGCCGGGATCAGCCGCTCCGGTCTCGCGGCGGGCAGCAGGAAACCCGAGTGGTTGATGACGCTGGCGGTCGCCGTGTTCAGCGGGATCGTGCGGGCCAGCGCGTTGAGGGCCGGTCCGACCGCCCGCATGGCGCGGGCCGCGGCGACGCCGCTGTCGTGCCGGATCGCGCGCGGCACCCGCATGAGCCCGAACATCGCCTGGAACATCCCGCCCGGGACCCCGGCGACCGCCATGAGGCCGGCGACCCGGTCCGGGTGTTGCCGGGCGAACTCGAAGCCGACGCTCACGCCCATCGACCAGCACGGCACGATCGCCCGCTCGATCCCTTCGTGATCCATCAGCGCGAGCAGGTCACCGACGTGGTCGTCGATGCGGACCCGGCCCGGGTCCTGCGGCCGGCCCCCGCCGCCGGTGCCGCGGTAGTACCACGTGCAGACCCGGAAGCCGCTGTCCCCGCGACAGAGGGCCGGCCACGCCTCGGGAGACGTGCCGAGGCCGTTGCTGATGACGACGGGGACGCCCGTGCCGTCGTTGCGCCACCCGCGCACCCGGGTGCCGTCGAGGCTCTCGAAGTCGAACTTCCCCATGGCGGGTGATCGTTCCATGCGCCGTAAAGTCCCTTGTATGAGCAAGCCGGACCGCAAGCCCCGCAGCCGCGACGTCACCGACGGGCTGGAGAAGGCCGCCGCCCGCGGCATGTTGCGCGCGGTCGGCATGACCGACGACGACTGGGACAAGCCGCAGATCGGCATCGCGTCGTCGTGGAACGAGATCACCCCGTGCAACCTGTCCCTCGACCGGCTGGCGCAGTCGGCTAAGGAGGGCGTGCACGCGGCCGGCGGCTACCCGCTGGAGTTCGGCACGATCTCGGTGTCCGACGGCATCTCGATGGGTCACGAGGGCATGCACTTCTCGCTGGTCTCGCGTGAGGTCATCGCCGACTCGGTCGAGACCGTCACGATGGCCGAGCGGTTCGACGGCTCGGTGCTGCTCGCCGGCTGCGACAAGTCGCTGCCGGGCATGCTGATGGCCGCGGCCAGGCTCGACCTTGCAGCCGTGTTCCTCTACGCCGGGACGACGCTGGCCGGTCACGTCGGCGACCGTGACAACATCACGATCATCGACGCGTTCGAGGCGGTCGGTGCCTGCGCCCGCGGCCTGATCACCAGGGAGGAGGTCGACGCGGTCGAGCGGGCGTTCTGCCCCGTCGAGGGTGCCTGCGGCGGCATGTACACCGCCAACACGATGGCCAGCGCCGCCGAGGCTCTCGGCATGTCGCTGCCCGGCAGCGCGTCGCCGCCCGCGCCGGACCGACGCCGCGACGGCTTCGCCCGGCGGTCGGGAGAGGCGGTGGTCGCCCTGATCGACCGCGGCATCACCGCGCGCCAGATCATGACCAAGCCGGCGTTCGAGAACGCCATCAGCGTCGTCATGGCGCTCGGCGGCTCGACCAACGCGGTGCTGCACCTGCTCGCGATCGCGCACGACGCCGGGGTCGACCTCACCCTCGACGACTTCAACCGCGTCGGCGACCGGGTGCCGCATCTGGCCGACATGAAGCCGTTCGGGCGTTACGTCATGGCCGACTTCGACCGCATCGGCGGCGTACCGGTCGTCATGAAGGCGCTGCTCGACGCCGGTCTGCTGCACGGTGACGCGCTCACGGTCACCGGGCGGACCGTCGCGGAGAACCTCGCCGACATCGCCCCGCCCGACCCCGACGGCGCGATCATCCGCGCCCGCGACAAGCCGATGCACAAGACCGGCGGGCTCACGATCCTGCGCGGGTCGCTCGCCCCCGACGGCGCGGTCGTCAAGACCGCGGGATTCGACCGGGCGGTCTTCGAGGGCCCCGCGCGGGTCTTCGACTACGAGCAGGGCGCGATGGACGCGGTCACCGGCGGGTCGCTGCAGGCCGGCGACGTCATCGTCATCCGCAACGAGGGCCCGAAGGGCGGGCCCGGCATGCGCGAGATGCTCGCGGTCACCGGGGCCATCAAGGGTGCCGGGCTCGGCAAGGACGTGCTGCTGCTCACCGACGGTCGCTTCTCCGGCGGTACGACGGGCCTGTGCGTCGGCCACGTCGCCCCCGAGGCCGCGCACGGCGGGCCGATCGCGCTCGTGCAGGACGGCGACCGCATCCGCATCGACATCAGCGAGCGCACCCTCGACCTGCTCGTCGACGAGGCCGAGCTCGAGCGGCGCCGGGCCGACTGGAAGCCGCTGCCGGCGCGCTACGAGACCGGCGTGCTCGCCAAGTACGCCAAGCTCGTCGGCTCGGCCGCCCAAGGCGCGGTCACCGACTGACCGCTCGCGGAGATCGTCAGGCCACACCGCAGCAGCAGTCGGGATAGCCTTGGTTACCGTGGCCAAGACGTACGACGGCATCGACGCGCGGCTGCGTGCGTTCATCGCCGCGCAACACGTGTTCTTCGTCGCGACCGCCCCGAGCGGGGGCGACGGCCACGTCAACGTCTCGCCGAAAGGCACGCCCGGCACGTTCGTGGTGTTCGACGAGCGCAGGGTCGGCTACCTCGACCTGACCGGCAGCGGCGCCGAGACCGCCGCGCACTTGCGCGACAACGGCCGCATCACCGTGATGTTCTGCTCCTTCGACGGGCCGCCCAAGGTGCTGCGGCTGCACGGCACCGGCCGGTTGGTCGTCCCCGACGACGGCGACTGGCCAGGCCTCGCGGCTCGCTTCCCGGACCACCGGGGCGCCCGGGCCATCGTCGTCGTCGACGTGCAGCGGGTCTCCGACTCCTGCGGCTACGGCCTCCCGATCCTGGCCTTCCAGGGAGAGCGGGACCTGCTCGACCAGTGGACCGACCGCAAGGACGACGCGACACTCGTCGACTACCGGTTGCGACACAACACCCACAGCATCGACGGGCTCGACGCGCTCCCCGTCCAGACGCCGCTGCCGACAGCTCACCATGAGACGAGCGTCTCGACCGGCGAGACGCCATCTCGCCTCGGCGGTTGACAAGCCGGCCGTGTATGCGTCAACGTCGAAGGGTGCGAACCCGCATTCTCGTAGTTATGCAGCGCGCCGGCTGACCTCGTCCGCCCGCGCGCTACCCCTCCGTGCTCTGCACGAGGGGTTTTTTGTTGCCCGTATGAACCCTCGAGCAGGAAGCCAGTCATGACCGACCAGATCACCGGAGCCCAGTCGTTGGTGCGTGCCCTCGAGGCAGTCGGCGTCGAGGTCGTCTTCGGCATCCCCGGAGGGGCCATCCTGCCGGCGTACGACCCGCTCTTCGACTCCACGAAGCTGCGGCACGTGCTCGTCCGCCACGAGCAGGGGGCGGGCCACGCGGCCACCGGCTACGCGCAGGCCACCGGCCGGGTGGGCGTGTGCATGGCGACGTCCGGCCCGGGCGCCACCAACCTCGTCACGCCGATCGCCGACGCGTGGATGGACTCCGTGCCGATCGTGGCGATCACGGGCCAGGTGCCCTCGGCAGCGATCGGGTCGGATGCCTTCCAGGAAGCCGACATCTGCGGCATCACGATGCCGATCACCAAGCACAACTGGCTGGTGCAGCGCGCCGACGACATCCCGCGGGTCATCGCCGAGGCGTTCCACGTCGCGTCGACCGGGCGGCCCGGACCGGTGCTCGTCGACATCACCAAGGACGCGCTGACGGCGTCGACGACGTTCCGCTGGCCGGTCGAGATGGACCTGCCCGGCTATCACCCGGTGACCAAGCCGCACGGCAAGCAGGTGCGCGAGGCGGCGCGGCTCATGGTCGAGGCCAAGCGCCCGGTGCTCTACGTCGGTGGGGGCATCCTCAAGGCCCACGCGTCCGACGAGCTGCGCCAGCTCGCCGAGCTGACCGGCATCCCGGTCGTCACGACGCTGATGGCCCGGGGCGCGTTCCCCGACTCGCACCCGCTGCACATGGGCATGCCCGGCATGCACGGCGGCGTGGGCGCGGTGGCCGCGCTCCAGAAGGCCGACCTGCTGGTGGCGCTGGGCTCCCGGTTCGACGACCGGGTCACCGGCAAGCTCGACACGTTCGCGCCCGACGCGGCGATCGTGCACGTCGACATCGACCCGGCCGAGATCTCCAAGAACCGCGTCGCCGACGTGCCGATCGTGGGCGATGCGAAGGAGACGCTGACCGAGCTGATCACGGCTGTGCAGGCCGAGCACGCCAACGGCCACACCGGCGACTACGAGGCGTGGTGGCGCCAGCTCGACGGCTGGCGCAAGACCTACCCGCTCGGCTTCGAGCAGCCGGCCGACGGTCTGCTCGCGCCGCAGTACGCGATCGAACGCATCGGCACGCTCACCGGTCCCGACGCCATCTACGTCGCGGGCGTCGGCCAGCACCAGATGTGGGCCAGCCAGTTCATCCGCTACGAGCACCCCTACACCTGGCTCAACTCCGGCGGCCTCGGCACGATGGGCTACGCCGTCCCGGCCGCGATGGGCGCCAAGCTCGGCATGCCGGACAAGATCGTGTGGTGCATCGACGGCGACGGCTGCTTCCAGATGACCAACCAGGAGCTGGCCACCTGCGTGATGGACAAGATCCCGATCAAGGTGGCGGTCATCAACAACGGCTCGCTCGGCATGGTGCGCCAGTGGCAGACGCTGTTCTACGGCCAGCGCTACTCCAACACCGACCTCAAGCGCGGCGCCCGGCCTGTGCCCGACTTCGTCAAGCTCGCCGACGCCTACGGCTGCGTCGGCCTGCGCTGCGACAACGCCGGTGACGTCGACTCGGTCATCGAGAAGGCGCTGGCCATCAACGACGTGCCGGTGCTCGTCGACTTCGTCGTCTCACCTGACGCGATGGTCTGGCCGATGGTGCCCGCCGGCACCAGCAACAGCGACATCCGCATCGCGCGCGACACCGCGCCGGACTGGGACCGGGAGGACTAACGATGAGCAGGCACACGCTGTCGGTCCTGGTGGAGAACAAGCCCGGTGTGCTCGCCCGGGTGGCGGCGCTGTTCTCCCGCCGCGGGTTCAACATCGAGTCGCTCGCGGTCGGTCCCACCGAGCACCCCGACGTCTCGCGCATGACGATCGTCGTCAACGTCGAGGAGTCGCCGCTCGAGCAGGTGACGAAGCAGCTCAACAAGCTGGTCAACGTCATCAAGATCGTCGAGCTCGAGTCGTCGGCCTCGGTGCAGCGCGAGCTGCTGCTGGTCAAGGTCAAGGCGGACCTGGCGACCCGCTCGCACGTGCTCGAGACCGTGCAGCTGTTCCGCGCCAAGGTCGTCGACGTCGCGCCGGACGCCGTGACGATCGAGGCGACCGGCAGCTCGGACAAGCTCGACGCCTTCCTGCGCGTGCTCGAGACGTTCGGGGTCCGCGAACTGGTGCAGTCGGGCATGGTCGCCGTCGGCCGCGGGCCGCGCTCGATCACCGACCGCACGCTGCGTCCGGTCGACCGGCCGCCGGCCGAGCGCACGGCCTGACCGACAATCATTCGCGAACCCACCCAGTGAAAGGGATCATCGGTGGCTGAGATCTTCTACGACGACGACGCGGACCTCTCGCTCGTCCAGGGCCGCAAGGTCGCCGTGCTCGGCTACGGCAGCCAGGGGCACGCGCACGCGCTCTCGCTCAAGGACTCCGGCGTCGACGTACGCGTCGGCCTGCCGGAGACCTCGAAGAGCCGCGCGCAGGCCGAGAGCGACGGCCTGCCGGTCGCGACACCGGCCGAGGCGTGCGCGCAGGCCGACCTGGTCATGGTGCTCGCTCCCGACACCGTGCAGCGCAGCCTCTACGCCGAGGCGATCGAGCCCAACCTGCAGGACGGCGACGCGCTGTTCTTCGCGCACGGGTTCAACATCCGCTTCGACTACATCAAGCCGCCGGGCGGCGTCGACGTCTGCATGGTCGCGCCCAAGGGACCGGGCCACCTGGTGCGCCGGCAGTTCGTCGAGGGCCGGGGCGTGCCCTGCCTGGTCGCGGTGGAGCAGGACGCCGGCGGGCAGGCACTTCCGCTTGCGCTGTCCTACGCCAAGGGCATCGGGGGCACCCGGGCCGGCGTCATCAAGACGACGTTCACCGAGGAGACCGAGACCGACCTGTTCGGCGAGCAGGCGGTGCTGTGCGGCGGCGCCTCCGCGCTCGTGCAGGCCGGTTTCGAGACGCTGACCGAGGCGGGCTACCAGCCCGAGGTCGCCTACTTCGAGTGCCTGCACGAGCTCAAGCTCATCGTCGACCTGATGTACGAAGGCGGCCTGGCGAAGATGCGCTGGTCGATCTCCGACACCGCGGAGTACGGCGACTACAGCCGCGGCCCGCGGGTGGTCACCCCGCAGACGAAGCAGGAGATGAAGAAGATCCTCGGGGAGATCCAGGACGGCACGTTCGCCCGTGAGTGGATCGCCGAGGACGACGCCGGTCGCCCGCAGTTCAACGCCTGGCGGCAGCAGGGTGCCGAGCACCCGATCGAGGAGGTCGGCGGCCGGCTGCGCTCGCTGATGAGCTGGATCCGTGAGGACTAGGTAGACACAACGGGGTAACAGAGGGTCGTGGCCCTGACCATCGACCCTCGACACCTGCGCCGCTACCGGGACATCGCCCGCCTGCTGGTCAAGTACGGCCGCAGCGACGTGGTCCAGGCGGCCGGGCTCGACGCGGTGCTGCGCGACGAGCAGGCCGCCCCCGGCGAGATGGAGACCGCCGAGCACCTCGCGGCGGACCTGGAGGCGATGGGCCCGACGTTCGTGAAGCTCGGGCAGCTGCTGTCGTCGCGGGTGGACCTCCTGCCCAGCACCTACACCGACGCGCTCAGCCGGCTCCAGGACAGCCTCGAGCCGTTCTCGTTCGACGAGGTCGAGGACGTCGTCACCAGCGAGCTCGGGGTGCGGCTCGCGCGCGCCTACGCCGACTTCGACGAGAAGCCGATGGCGGCGGCCTCGCTGGGGCAGGTGCACCGGGCGGTCCTGCGGAGCGGCGACGAGGTCGTCGTGAAGGTGCAGCGGCCAGGCGTACGCCGCACCGTCGCCGACGACATGGACGTCCTCGGCGAGATCGCGGAGTTCCTCGACGAGCACTCCGCGGCAGCGGCGCGCTTCGCGTTGACCGGCCTGCTGGAGGAGTTCCGGCGCTCGCTGCTCGACGAGCTCGACTACCGGCGCGAGGCCTCCAACCTGGTCCGGCTCGGCGAGATCGTGGCCGACCGGCCGCGGCTCGTCGTACCCCGGCCCTACGACGGGCTGACCACCAGCCGGGTGCTGACGATGGAGCGGATGCGGGGCCACAAGGTCACCGAGCTCAACCCCGTGGTGCTCACCGACATCGACGGGCCGACGCTCGCCGCCGACCTCGTCGCGGGCTACCTCGACCAGATCCTCGTCGCCGGCTTCTTCCACGCCGATCCGCACGCCGGCAACCTGCTGCTGCTCGACGATGCGCGGCTGGCGCTGCTGGACCTGGGGCAGGTGGCCCGCCTCGACGAGCGGATGCGCGGCCGGCTCGTGCGCATGCTGCTCGCCGTCGCCGAGGGCAAGAGCGGCGAGGTCGCGAGCATCGCCGCGGAGATGTGCGAGCGGATGCCGTCGTACGACGACCGGCTCCTGCGCCGGCAGATTGCCGACCTCGTCGATCGCGCCACCCGCGAACAGTCGGAGATGCAGGCCGGATCCGTGGTCCTGCACCTCACCCAGGTCTGCGGCGCCGCGGGCCTGCGACCGCCGCCTGCGCTGGCGATGGTCGGCAAGGCGTTGCTCAGCCTCGACGAGGTCGCCCGCACGCTCGACCCGCACTACCGGCCGGTCGAGGTGCTGCGCGAGCACACGGTCGCGCTCGTGCGCTCCGGGCTGCGGCCGAGCCTCGAAGGCACGTTCTCGGCGATGCTGCAGACGAAGGACCTCGTCGAGCAGCTGCCGGGCCGGGTCAACCGCGTGATGGCTGCCCTCGCCGACGGCGACCTGCGGGTGCGGGTGCAGGCCTTCGACGAGAAGGAGTTCCTCGACGGGCTGCACCGGATGGCCAACCGGGTCGCGACCGGTCTGGTGGTCGCCGCGCTGGTCGTGGGCGCGGCCGTCCTGTCACAGGTGCACTCGACCTCGACGATCCTCGGCTACCCGAGCGTCGCGTTCATCTTCTTCCTCATCGCCGCGGTCGCCGGCCTGGTGCTCGTCGTCTCGATCGTGTGGTCCGACCGCCGGATGCGCGCCCGCTACACCCGCTCGAGGGACCGCTCCTGACCGATCCGGCGGACATCGTGAAAGCTTTCACAAGCGGCCGGTTAGACTCTGCGGTGACACTCCCGCTGCGTCCCGAGGGATCCCCGTGACCGCTCCCACTCGTCCCGTCGTGCTCGTCGCCGAGGAGCTGGCCCCGGCCGCGCTCGCGGTGCTGTCCGGAGACTTCGAGGTGCGCCACTGCGACGGCGCCGACCGCTCGGCGTTGCTGCCGGCGATCGCCGACGTCGACGCGCTGATCGTCCGCAGCGCCACCAAGGTCGACGCCGAGGCGCTCGCCGCGGCCAAGCGCCTGCAGGTGGTGGCCCGCGCCGGCGTCGGTCTCGACAACGTCGACGTCGAGGCGGCCACCGCCCGCGGCGTACTCGTGGTCAACGCACCGACGTCCAACATCGTCTCCGCGGCCGAGCACGCCGTCGCGCTGCTGCTGGCCGCCGCGCGCCACATCCCCGACGCCAACTCCAGCCTGCACTCGGGGGAGTGGAAGCGGTCGAAGTTCACCGGGCTCGAGGTCACCGACAAGACCGTCGGCGTAGTCGGCCTCGGCCGCATCGGCGTGCTGTTCGCGCAGCGCATGAGCGCGTTCGGCACCCGGTTGCTGGCCTACGACCCCTACGTCCCCGCTGCCCGCGCCGCGCAGATCGGCGTCACGCTCGTCACCCTCGACGAGCTGTTGCGGGAGAGCGACTTCGTCTCGGTCCACCTGCCCAAGACGCCGGAGACGCTCGGCCTCATCGGCGAGCGCGAGCTGGCTCTGATGAAGCCGACGGCGATCCTCGTCAACGCTGCGCGCGGCGGCCTCGTCGACGAGCACGCACTCGCGCAGGCGCTCAAGGCCGGGGTGATCGGGGGCGCCGCGATCGACGTCTTCGCCAGCGAGCCGTGCACCGAGTCACCGCTGTTCGAGTTCGACAACGTCGTCGTGACGCCGCACCTCGGCGCCTCGACCGTCGAGGCGCAGGACAAGGCGGGGCTCGCCGTCGCGCGCAGCGTCAAGCTGGCCCTGCAGGGGGAGTTCGTCCCCGACGCGGTCAACGTGCAGGCGGGCGGCAGCGTCGCCACCGACGTGCGGCCCGGACTGCCGCTGATGGAGAAGCTGGGCCGCATCTTCACCGGCCTTGCCGGCCACGTCGCGAGCAGCATCACCGTCGAGGTGCGCGGCGAGATCGCGCGCAACGACGTCAGCGTGCTGCAGCTCGCCGCCCTCAAGGGAGTCTTCGCCGACGTCGTCGAGGAGCAGGTCTCCTACGTCAACGCGCCGTTGCTGGCCAAGGACCGCGGCGTCGAGGTCCAACTGTTCACGACCGAGGAGAGCCCCGACTACCGCAACCTGCTCACCGTCCGGGGGACGCTGCCCGATGGCAAGGAGGTCTCGGTCTCCGGCACGCTGTCGGGCCCGCGCCAGGTCGAGAAGGTCACCGAGGTCAACGGTTTCGACGTCGAGCTGGTCCCGACCCAGCACATGCTCTTCTTCCGCTACGAGGACCGGCCCGGGGTCGTCGGCACCGCCGGCAACGTGCTCGGCAACGCGGGCGTCAACATCGCGAGCATGCAGGTGGCCCGCACGTCGCAGGGCGGCGAGGCGCTGATGGCGCTGACCGTCGACGGCGGGGTCGACCCGGCGACGCTCGAGGAGATCGCCCGCGAGATCGGCGCCGAGCAGGTCCGCGCGGTCGACCTGGTCGACGCGTGATCTTCAGCTCCTACGACCGGGCGCGCCTGTCGGTCGAGCTCGTCGGCGAAGGCCCGACGGTCATCTGCCTGCCCGGTGGCCCCGGGCGCGCGGCCGCCTACCTGGAGGACCTCGGAGGGCTGGGCGCGTCGCGTCGCCTCGCGCTGCTCGACGGCCGCGGCTCGGGTCGCTCGCCCTTCCCCGACGACCCGGCGACGCTCGCCTTCCCGGCGCAGGCCGGCGACGTCGAGGCGCTGCGCGCCGAGCTCGGCGTCGACAAGGTCACCGTCCTCGGGCACTCCGCCGGCACGCTCGTCGCGATGGCCTACGCCGCGGCGCACGCCGACCGGCTGGAGGCGCTGGTGCTCGTCACGCCGACCGGCCGGATGCACGGCGTCGACCACCCCGACGTCGCGGCGATCCGCGCGGCCCGCTCCGGCGAGCCGTGGTACGCCGAGGCGCACGAGGCCGAGCAGCAGATGGCCGACGCCCCGCGGGGCATGCAGGCCGAGCTGGAGAAGGCGCAGCGGCCGTTCTTCTACGGCAGCTGGGACGACCGGGTGCAGGAGCACGCGGCGTCCGCCGACCGGCAGATGTCGCCGCGCGCCACGCTCGGCTTCGCCCCGCCGCCGGGCTTCGACGCGCAGACGATCCTCAGCCCGCTCTCGCAGGTGACCGCGCCGGTCCTCGTCGTCGCCGGCTCGCGCGACGGGCTCACCGGCGTCGAGGCCGCCCACGCCGTCGCGCGCGGCTTCCCCAATGCCGAGACGGCGGTGCTCGAGGGCGCCGGTCACTTCCCCTGGGTCGACGAGCCCGACGCGTTCCGGACGGCGGTGCTCGACTTCCTCGATCGCTGAGCGGGTCAGCCCCGCGCCAGCAGCTCGTCGAGGATCTCGGGCTCGCGGTGGTAGCCGGCCAGGTGCCCGTCGTCCTCGCCGAACAGCCGCAGCTCCGCGTGTGGAAGCCGGTCGACCAGCCTCCGGGCCGCTGACAGCGGCGCGTTCACATCGCCCGGGGCGTGCCACCAGGTGATCGAGGTCTGCACCGCCTCGACGTCGACATCGGCCCAGTCGCGCTCGATGGCCAGCGCCTCGTCGACCCATCCGTCGACGCCCTGGGCGAGCGCCTCCCGGGTGGCGAGGACGATCGATGCCTGCCAACCCGGGTCGGCCATCACCCGCTTGTCCGCCTCAGGAGCGGTGGCCATCAACCCGCTCAACGCCGTGAGCGGATCGGCGCGCATCGGCTCCCGATACGACTCGAGCAGCGCGGTGAGGCCGGCCACGTCACCGCCGCGCACCAGCCGGTAGGACTCCTGGTTGACCGGGATCATCTGGGCGACCTCGTCGTCCTGCAGCGGTGCGGCTCCCACGAGGACCGTCAGCGCCCGCACCCGGTCGGGGTGGCGGGCGGCGAACGCGAGCTCGTGCGGCGCCGCGCCGCTGCCGCCCAGCACGAAGACGCTCTCGACGCCGACCTCGTCGAGGATCGCGGCCAGGTCGTCGGCGTGCTCGGCGAACCCACGACCCGGCAGCCTCGTGGAGGCGCCGAACCCGGGTCGCTCCGTCGTGATCGCCCGCAGGTTCCGCTCCACCCAGGGGCTGCGGTCGGCGCGGATGGTGAAGCGGGAACCCGGCGTGCCCGGCACCCGCAGCAGCGGCGTGCCCGCGGCCGGTCCCCAGTCGGTCCAGGCGACGACCCGACCGTCCGGCCGCGTCAGCCGCCGGTCGCGGACACCGTCGAGCACGCTGGCCTCCATGGCCGAAGCCTGGCATGCGCGTCCGGCCATGCGTTAGTCTGATCGTGATGTTCGCGAGCCTGCTCCTTAGCCGCCGCAGCGGGGTCTGACAGCCGAAGACCGGCCCCTCCGCTGCGGGACTCGCGCGTGCCGGTCGTCCAGGTGTCGAGACCGAGGAGCACATCCATGCCGGGCATGCCCGCCGCACATCGGTACCAGCCGTTCGCACCCATCGACATCCCCGACCGCACCTGGCCGGGCAAGGTCATCACCGCGCCGCCGCTCTGGTGCAGCGTCGACCTCCGGGACGGCAACCAGGCACTGATCGACCCCATGGACGCGCAGCGCAAGCTGCGGATGTTCGACCTGCTCGTGTCCATGGGCTACAAGGAGATCGAGGTCGGGTTCCCGGCCGCGAGCCAGACCGACTTCGACTTCATCCGCATGCTGGTCGAGACCGACCGGGTCCCCGACGACGTCACGGTCCAGGTGCTCACCCAGGCCCGCGAGGAGCTGATCGAGCGCAGCTGCGAGTCGCTGGCCGGCTTCCGCGGCACCGCGCTCATCCACCTCTACAACTCCACCTCGACCCTGCAACGACGGGTGGTCTTCGGCCTCGATCGTGACGGCATCAAGGACATCGCCGTACGCGGGGCGCAGTGGTGCCAGAAGTACGCCGACGAGCTGCTGGGCGGCACCGACGTGCGCTGGCAGTACAGCCCCGAGTCGTTCACCGGGACCGAGCTCGACTACGCGGTCGAGGTCTGCGAAGCGGTGATGGACGTCTGGGAGCCGAGCCCCGAGCGCAAGGTCGTGCTGAACCTGCCGGCCACCGTCGAGATGGCGACGCCCAACGTCTACGCCGACCAGATCGAGTGGTTCGGCCGCAACGTCGCCCGCCGCGACTCCGTCGTACTCAGCCTGCACCCGCACAACGACCGCGGCACCGCGGTCGCGGCCGCCGAGCAGGGCGTCATGGCCGGCGCCGACCGGGTCGAGGGGTGCCTGTTCGGCAACGGCGAGCGCACCGGCAACGTCTGCCTGGTGACGCTGGGGCTCAACCTGTTCAGCCAGGGCATCGACCCGGGCATCGACTTCAGCGACATCGACGAGATCCGCCGAACGGTCGAGCACTGCAACCAGCTGCCCGTGCACCCGCGCCACCCCTACGGCGGCGACCTGGTCTACACGGCGTTCTCCGGCTCCCACCAGGACGCCATCAAGAAGGGCTTCGAAGCCCTCGAGCGCGACGCGGCCGAGGCCGGCGTGCCGGTCGACGAGTTCCGCTGGGAGGTGCCCTACCTGCCCATCGACCCGCACGACGTGGGCCGCAGCTACGAGGCGGTCATCCGGGTCAACTCGCAGTCCGGCAAGGGCGGCGTCGCCTACGTGCTGAAGAACGACTACCACCTCGACGTGCCGCGCCGGATGCAGATCGAGTTCGCGCGGGTCGTGCAGCACCTCGCCGACGACGAGGGCGGCGAGGTAGCGCCGAAGCAGATCTGGGAGCTCTACGAGCAGACCTACCTGGAGCACGGCGCGGTGCGGCTGCTCGGCTACACCGTCGACTCCGGCGACGTCGACCACATCACCGCACGGGTCGAGGTCGACGGCGCGGAGCACGAGATCGCCGGGGCCGGCAACGGTCCGATCGCGGCGTTCGTGCACGCACTCGGCCAGATCGGCATCGACGTGCGGGTGCTCGACTACCACGAGCACGCGACCGGCGCCGGCGAGGAAGCGCAGGCCGCGTCCTACCTCGAGGTCGCCGTCGACGACCGCGTGCTGTGGGGCTGCGCGATGCATCCGAGCATCACCACCGCCTCGCTGGGCGCCCTCGTGAGCGCCGTCAACCGCGCCCGCCGCTAACGCAGGGGCGGCCGGTCCGCGGTGCGCACCACCACCGGCCGGCCGTCGCCCGGCGGCGGATAGGTACCGTTGCCGCCCGTGAGCCGCACCCTCCGACTGGCAGTCATCCCCGGCGACGGCATCGGCACCGAGGTCGTCGCCGAGGGCCTCAAAGTCCTCGACGCGGTCGCGCCCGCCCACGGCCTGACCGTCGAGACGACCGGCTACGACCTCGGCGCCAAGCGCTGGCACGAGACCGGCGAGACGCTGCCCGACTCCGTGCTCGGCGAGCTCTCGACGGCCGACGCGATCCTGCTGGGCGCGGTGGGTGACCCCACCGTCCCGTCGGGCGTGCTCGAGCGCGGCCTGCTGCTGAAGCTGCGGTTCGCCTTCGAGCACGCGGTCAACCTGCGGCCGGTCAAGCTCTACCCGGGTGTCACCAGCCCCGTGACGGCCGGCACGCCCGAGAGCATCGACATGGTCGTCGTACGCGAAGGGACCGAGGGGCCCTACGCCGGCGTCGGCGGCTTCCTGCGCGGCGGCACCTCGCAGGAGATCGCCACCGAGCAGAGCCTCAACACCCGCTTCGGCGTGGAGCGGGTGGTGCGTGACGCGTTCCGCCGCGCCGACGGCCGGCGCAGGAAGCTCACGCTGGTGCACAAGACCAACGTCCTCACCCACGCCGGGTCGCTGTGGTTGCGGACCGTCGACGCGGTGAAGGTCGACTTCCCCGACGTCGACGTCGACTACGTCCACGTCGACGCGGCCTGCCTCTACTTCGTCACCCAGCCCGAGCGCTTCGACGTCGTCGTCACCGACAACCTGTTCGGCGACATCGTCACCGACCTCGGTGCCGCGATCGCCGGTGGCATCGGGCTGGCGGCGAGCGGCAACCTCAACGTCGACGGCACCGCTCCGAGCATGTTCGAGCCGGTGCACGGCAGCGCCCCCGACATCGCCGGGCAGGGCAAGGCCGACCCGACCGCCACCGTGCTCTCCGTCGCACTGCTGCTCGACCACGTCGGCTGCCCGGAGGCTGCGCGCAAGGTCGAGGCCGCCGTCGCCGACGACCTCGCCACGCGCGGCACCGCGCCGCGCAGCACCGCCGAGATCGGCGACGCGCTCGCGGCCCGCGTGGGCTGACTGTCTGGGATACTCGGAGGGCTGACGCCGTCGAAGGAGACCTCCCATGCCGCTCACGCCTACCCGGAAGATCTGGATGGAAGGCGAGCTGGTCGACTGGGACGACGCACGTATTCACGTGCTCAACCCGTCGCTGCACTACGGCTGGGGCGTCTTCGAGGGCATTCGCGCCTACGCCACCGACCGCGGCCCCGCGGTCTTCCGGCTGACCGAGCACATCGAGCGGCTGTTCCGCTCGGCGCACATCTACATGATGGAGCCCCGCTGGTCGGTCGCCGACATCGTCGCGGCCACCAAAGAGACGGTGCGGGTCAACGAGATCGAGTCGTGCTACATCCGGCCGCTGCTCTACCTCGACTACGGCGAGATGGGGCTCAATCCGCTGCCCAGCCGCACGGTCGCCTCGATCGCCTGCTGGCCGTGGGGCGCCTACCTCGGCGACGAGGCGGCCAACAAGGGCGTGCGCGCGGTCGTGAGCAGCTGGCAGCGCATCGGCCACAACACGATCCCGCCCGCGGGCAAGGCGACCGGGCAGTACATCAACTCGTCCCTCGCCAAGGTCGCCGCGCTCAAGGCCGGCTACGACGAGGCGATCATGCTGACCCCCGGCGGCAACATCGCGGAGGGCTCCGGCGAGAACATCTTCTGCGTCTACGGGCGCCGGCTCATCACCCCGCCGCTCGTCGACGGCGTGCTCGCCGGGCTGACCCGCGACGCGGTGATGACGATTGCCCGTGACGAGGGCTACGAGGTCGTCGAGGCGACGCTCACCCGGGCCGACCTCTACCTCGCCGACGAGGCGTTCTTCACCGGCACCGCCGCCGAGATGGTGCCGCTCGTCGAGGTCGACGACCGCGCGGTCGGCTCGGGCAAGCCCGGCCCGGTCACCCGGCACCTGCTCGAGCTCTTCCAGCAGGCCACCGTCGGCAAGCTGGACCGCTACAAGCTGTGGAACGAATTCGTCTCGGAGTAGCAGGTCCCTGGCCTTCGCCTGGCGGCTTCCCTAAACAGCGCCGCGCTGCCTACGATCCTCGGCACGACCCGGGAGGTGGGCCATGCAGGTGCGCGACGGCATGAGCACGGACGTGGTCTCGATCGGTCCCGCGCACACGCTGCGCGAGGCCGCCAAGATCATGTCGGACCGGCGGGTGGGTTCGGCGGTCGTCCTCGACGGTGACACCGACCATCCGGGGATCCTCACCGAGCGCGACATCCTCGCGAGCCTCGCGGCCGGCCAGGACCCCGACGCCGAGAAGGTCGGCGACCATCTCACCGAGGACATCGTCGTCGGCGCGCCCGACTGGAGCGTGCACCAGGCGGCGGAGACGCTGGTACGCCGCAGCTGGCGGCACCTCGTCGTGTGCGAGGGCGACGACGTGGTCGGGATCCTGTCGGTGCGTGACGTCGTCCAGCTCTGGGTCGAGGATCGTTTATCGGGCGGTGTCGCGGCGTCATCCGCGTAGCATGGGCAGGCGTGCGACCCGCCGACGACTTTCACGTTTACGACACCACGCTGCGCGACGGCGCCCAGCGTGAGGGGCTCTCCCTCACGGTCCAGGACAAGCTCGCGATCGCACGGCACCTGGACGAGCTCGGTGTGGGCTTCATCGAGGGCGGCTGGCCGGGCTCCAACCCGAAGGACGCGGAGTTCTTCCGCCGGGCCCGGACCGAGCTGCAGCTGACGACGGCGACGCTCGCGGCGTTCGGCGCGACCCGCAAGGCCGGCGCGGTCGCCGCCGACGACCAGCAGGTCGCCGCGCTGCGCGAGTCGGGCGCACCCGTGGTGACGATCGTGGCCAAGTCCCACGACCGGCACGTCGAGCGCGCGCTGCGCACCACGCTCGACGAGAACGTCGCGATGATCCGCGACACCGTCGCCCACCTGCGGGCCGAGGGCCAGCGGGTGTTCCTCGACGCCGAGCACTTCTTCGACGGCTACCGCGCCAACCCGCACTACGCGCTCGCGGTCGTCGAGGCCGCGGCCGAGGCCGGGGCCGACGTGGTCGCGCTGTGCGACACCAACGGCGGGATGCTCCCGCACCAGCTGGCCGACATCGTCCACGAGGTCGTGGCCCGCGGCCTCCGCGTGGGCATCCACGCGCACGACGATGCCTCCTGCGCGGTCGCCAACAGCCTGGCGGCGGTGCAGGCCGGGGCCAGCCACGTGCAGGGGACGGCCAACGGCTACGGCGAGCGGTGCGGCAACGCCAACCTGTTCAGCGTGGTCGCCGGGCTCGAGCTCAAGCTCGGCCGGCCGGTCCTGCCCGAGGGCCGGCTGCGCGAGCTCGTGCGCGTCAGCCACGTCATCGCCGAGGTCGCCAACATCGCACCCGACCCGCACCAGCCCTACGTGGGGCAGAGCGCGTTCGCGCACAAGGCGGGGCTGCACGCATCGGCGGTCAAGGTCGACCCGGACCTCTACCAGCACGTCGACCCGTCGACGGTCGGCAACGACATGCGGATGCTCGTTTCCGAGCTCGCCGGTCGGGCGAGTGTCGAGATGCGCGGCAAGGCGCTCGGCCTCGACCCCGACCGCGAGACGGTGGGCCGGGTGATCCAGCGGGTCAAGGATCTGGAGTCGATCGGCTTCACGTTCGAGGCCGCCGACGCGTCGTTCGAGCTGCTGCTGCGCGAGGAGATCGACGGGTCGCGCCGCCGCTACTTCGAGCTGGAGTCGTGGCGGGTCATCGTCGAGCGGCGCGACGGCCACGTCGTCAGCGAGGCGACGGTGAAGCTGCACGCCAAGGGTGAGCGCATCGTGGCGACGGGAGAGGGCAACGGTCCGGTCAACGCGCTCGACCGGGCGCTGCGCTCGGCGCTCGAGCAGCTCTACCCCGGGCTCGCGTCACTCGAGCTGGTCGACTACAAGGTGCGCATCCTCGAGGGCGCGCACGGCACCGGCGCGGTGACCCGCGTGCTGGTCGAGACCGGCGACGGGCGCGCCGAGTGGGACACTGTCGGGGTGCACGAGAACGTCATCGAGGCCTCGTGGCAGGCGCTCGAGGACGCCTACACCTACGGCCTGCTGCAGCAGGAGGACGGGCAGCAGCCCGCGGCCGCGTCATGACGGCGCCGGCCGTGCCGCCCGTGCACGCCGGAGTGGTCGGCGGGCACGGCGACGTGGTCGCGCTGCTGGTGGTCCTGCTGATCCTCGCCTGCACGCTGCTGGCCGTCGTGCTGCCGGGCAGCGTGCGGATCCTGCAGCTGCGGCGCACCGCGCGCCGGCACCGCCGCGGCTAGTCGGTGATCTCCTCCCACCACTGGCACCACCAGTCGGCGCCGACGAGGATGCGCAGCTTCGGGTGCCAGCAGTAGGAGATGTCGTCGTCGGAGTCGAGGTAGTAGAGGCAGTTGCCGCACTTCTCGTCACCGTAGGGCTTGCCGCGCAGCACCGAGTCCTCGCGCAGGTGCATCAGCTCGCGGTTCTTCTGCTCGTCGACCTCGTTGGGTTCGGGGGTCGACAGACCGGTGCTCTCGCTCACCGCGGGCTCCTCACCTCGTGGGCCAGATATGAGAATGATTATCACAACGGGCCCCGGCGGCCCCTCGGCCCGGCCCCTACCCGTGGCCGCTTCGCTGGATAACCTCGGCGTCGTGCGCATCGCGAGGTTCAGCCCACCCGGAAGCGCTGAGCAGACGCCGGCTTTCGGGATCGTCGAGGGAAGCCCGGGGGAGGAGACCGTCGCCGAGATCGACGGCCATCCGTTCGCGGCGTTCACCTTCACGGGCGAGCGGCACGCTCTCGCCGACGTACGGCTGCTGGCGCCGGTGCTGCCGAGCAAGGTCGTCGCGATCGGCAAGAACTACGCGGCGCACGCGGCCGAGATGGGCTCCGACCTGCCCCCCAACCCCACCATCTTCCTGAAGCCGTCGACCGCGGTGATCGGTCCCGGCGACCCGATCGCCTACCCCCCGTCGTCGACCCGGGTCGACTACGAGGGTGAGCTCGCGATCGTCGTCGGCCGGCTCTGCCGCGACGTGCCGGAGGGGCGGGCGGCCGACGTGATCCTCGGCTACACCTGCGCCAACGACGTGACCGCGCGCGACCAGCAGGCCGCCGACGGGCAGTGGTCGCGGGCCAAGGGCTACGACACGTTCTGCCCGCTGGGACCGTGGATCGAGACCGACCTCGACCCCTCCGACGTCGAGCTCGTCACGCGGCTGCAGGGCGAGGTGAAGCAGCAGTCCCGCACCTCGCTGCTCGTGCACCCGGTGCCGAAGCTCGTCGCCTACATCACCGCCGTGATGACGCTGCTGCCGGGCGACGTGATCCTCACCGGCACGCCGGCCGGCATCGGGCCGATGGAGGTGGGCGACGAGGTCTCGGTCACGGTCGAGGGCATCGGCACGCTGGCCAACCGCGTGGTGGCCCGTGCCTGAAACCGTGCGGGTGCGCGTCGCACCGTCGCCCACGGGTGACCCGCACGTCGGCACGGCGTACATGTCGCTGTTCAACCTGGCCTTCTCCCGCCAGCAGGGCGGGGTGTTCGTGCTGCGCATCGAGGACACCGACCGGGCGCGGTACGTCGCCGACAGCGAGCGGCAGATCTTCGAGACCTTGCACTGGCTGGGACTGGACTGGGACGAGGGCCCCGACATCGGCGGCCCTTACGCGCCGTACCGTCAGTCGGAGCGGTTGCAGACCTACGCCGGCCCGGCCCGGCAGCTGCTCGACGACGGCCGTGCCTACCACTGCTGGTGCACGCCCGAGCGGCTCGCGCAGATGCGCAAGGAGCAGCAGCAGGCGAAGCGACCGACCGGCTACGACCGGCTGTGCTACGGCAAGAGCCGCGAGGAGCGGGCCGCGCTGCCGGGCTTCTCCGCCGCGCCGGTGCTGCGGATGCTGGTCCCCGACGACCCGCCGCTGTCGTTCCCCGACCTGATCCGTGGCGAGGTGCACGCCCCGCACCCCGACGACCAGGTGATCGTCAAGGCCGACGGCTTCCCCACCTACCACCTCGCCAACGTCGTCGACGACCACGAGATGGGCATCACGCACGTCGTGCGCGGCGAGGAGTGGATCTCCTCGACGCCCAAGCACCTCCTGCTCTACGACTGGCTCGGCTGGCAGCGGCCGCTCTTCGCGCACATGCCGTTGCTGCGCAACACGGACAAGTCGAAGATCAGCAAGAGGACCAACCCGGCCGCGCGGCTCACGTGGTTCCGCGAGCGGGGCTACCTTCCCGAGGCGCTGCGCAACTTCCTCGCCCTCATGGGTTACGCCCTGCCGGACGGCCGCGAGATCTTTACCTTCGACGAGATGGTCGACACCTTCGACTGGTCGCGGGTCAATCCGGTCGGGCCGGTGTTCGACCTCGACAAGCTGCAGTGGCTCAACGGCCACTACATCCGCGACCTGCCCGTCGAGGACCTGGCGACGCGGATGGTGCCCTACCTGCAGGCGGCCGGGCTCGTCGGCGAGCCGATCGCCGACGCCGAGCTGCAGCTGCTGTACGCCGCAACCCCGCTCGTGCAGGAGCGCATCGGCGTCCTGTCGGAGGCGCCCGACATGCTCGGATTCCTGTTCACCGAGGGCGTCGAGATCGACCCGCAGGCCGCGGAGAAGGCGCGCACCGACGCGCCCGTGCTGCCGGCCGCCATCGAGGCGCTGGAGCCGTTGCCGGCGTGGGCAACGGCCGATATCCAGGCCGCCTTGCGCGCCGCCCTCGTCGACAGGCTCGGGCTCAAGCCGCGGCAGGCTTTCGGGCCGGTGCGGGTCGCGGTCACCGGCCGCAGCGTGTCGCCGCCGCTGTTCGAGTCGATGGAGCTGCTCGGGCGCGAGCGGTCGCTCGCTCGCCTGCGTGCGGCGCTCTGACGCCGTTTTGGGCGGTCGCCCGCCCGGCGGGTATCATCGACGGCGAGCCTGCGGCAGCAGGCTCGATTGGGGTATGGGGTAATTGGCAGCCCGGCGGATTCTGGCTCCGCTAGTCTAGGTTCGAGTCCTGGTACCCCAGCGGGAGTCGGCATTTTCAGGCCGGCTTTGCTCCAAGCCCCCGTCGTCTAGAGGCCTAGGACGCCGCCCTCTCAAGGCGGTAACGGCGGTTCGAATCCGCTCGGGGGTACACAGGGACTTCCCCTTCGTCGATCTCGGCGGATGCCGATCATGACGGCGGAGGTCGCCACCCGGTGACGCGCCTCCGCGCGCCGCGCCGCTGGTCTGCTTGAACAGCGGCGGCCGGCGGCACAATGTCGGTGGTCGTGAGAACGGAGGACTCCCGTTGCGCCCGGACGAACTGCTGCTCGGTGACGAGCCGGAGGCAGTCCGTGCCGCGCGGGAGTTCGTCGCCGAAGCGCTCGCGGGCAGCGATCCGGACCTCATCGTCGATGCCCAGCTGCTCGCCACCGAGCTGGTGACCAACGCGTCCCTGCACGGCGAGCCGCCGATCCTCGTGCGTGCCGTCCGCCTCGACGACCGGGTGCGCCTGGAGGTGGAGGACACCGGTCGCGAGCTGCCGTTGCGGGCCCGCGACAGCGTGGATGCGATGACCGGTCGCGGCCTCACGCTGGTCAGCGCCATGGCGAGCTCCTGGGGTGTGGATCCGGGGACCCGTGGCGGCAAGGTCGTCTGGGCCGAGCTCGGACCCGGGCGCCCGCTCGGGGTCATGCCGCCAGACATCGACATCGCGGCGTTCCTCGCGGCCTGGCCCAACGACCTCGAGCACGAAGCCCGCTTCCGGGTGCGCATCGGCGCCGTTCCCACCGAGCTGCTCCTGGCCGCCAAGGCCCACATCGACAACGTCGTTCGTGAGCTGACGCTCGTGCGCGCGGAGGAGGCTTCGAAGGGACGCGCGGTGCCCGCGCCACTGGCCGCGCTCATCGACACGGTCACCGAGGACTTCGCCGAGGCTCGTGCAGAGATCAAGCGGCAGGCGCTCGCTGCGGCCGAGCGCGGTGACCTGTTCACCGACCTGGTGCTGGAGCTGCCCCTGTCGGCGGCCGACGCGGGGGAGCGTTACCTGCTGGCGCTCGACGACGCCGACCGGCACGCACGGGCCGCCCGGCTGCTGACCCTCGCGCCGCCGCAGTCGCACCGCGCCTTCCGGCAGTGGTACGTCCGGGCGATCGTCGACCAGCTCCGCGCGGCGAGCCGGGGAGAGCTGGCCGACAGCCCGCCGCCCTACGCTCAGGTCCTCGCCAACCACGTCGACCAGCTGGCCGCGCTGGAGGAGAGCCACGAGCGGCTCCAGCTGCTGCAACGGGTCATGTCGCGCCTGACCGACGCCACTTCGGTCGAGGAGATCGCGTCGATCGTCGTGCGCAATGCCGGTGCCTACACCGGGGTCGAGAGCGCGCGGGTCTTCGTGCTCACCGCCGGCCGGACTCTGCGGTCCATCGCCTGGCACGGCCGCGGGCAGGACGACGACCCGTTCGACGAGTTCTCGCTCGACGCCGACCTGCCCGGAGCGGTGGTCGCGCGCACCGGGGAGCCGCTGTTCCTGCGGTCACTGGCGCATATCTACGGCCGCTTCCCGGAGATGGAGGGCTACTACCCCGGCGAACGCAGCCTGCACGTCGTGCCGCTGACCGTTGGCACCCGGCGACTCGGCCTGCTCGCGATGACCTTCCTGAGCGGTGCGGTCGACGACGAGGCCCAGATGTCGTTCGTGGGTGCCATTGCCAGCACTCTGGCCTCCGCAATCGACCGGGCACAGGCCACGGCGCGGGCCGAGGCCGAACGCGCCCGCGAGCTCCACCTGCTCACCGCGCAGCTCGACGTGCTCACCGGCATCGTGGCCAGCGTGCCGATCCACCAGGCGCTGGAGTCACTCATCCGCGCGGTCGAGGCGGTGTCCGTCGACGGGATGCTCGGCTCCGTGCTGCTGCTCGACCGCGACGGCGTACACCTCCGGCACGGTGCCGCGCCGAGCCTGCCCGACGCCTACAACGACGCGATCGACGGTCTGGCGATCGGACCGGCGACGGGTTCCTGCGGCACGGCGGCCTACCGCCGCGAGCAGGTCATCGTCCAGGACGTGCTCACCGACCCCCTGTGGGCCGACTTTCGCGACGTGGCGGCGCTCGCCGGCGTGCGTGCCTGCTGGTCCACGCCGATCCTCGGCCGCGACGGCACCGTCCTCGGCACGTTCGCGATGTACTACCCGCAGCCGCGGGTGCCCAGCGCGGCCGACCTCGCCCTCATCGACGTGCTCGTCCGCACGGTCGCAATCGCTCTCGAACGCAACCGCAGCGACGAGGACCGTGAAGCCGCGCTGGCCGCGGAGAGCGCAGCCGCCCTGACCCTGCAGCACAGCCTGCTCCCCGCCGTTCCGCCCCGGCTCGGCCCCGTCATGCTGGAGGCGCGCTACCGCACCGGTGACCCGGGCGTCGAAGTCGGTGGCGACTGGTTCGACGCGATCGCGGTCGACGACGCCACCGTGCTCGTCGTCGGCGACGTGCAGGGCCACGACCTGCAGGCGGCTTCGTTGATGGGCCAGCTGCGCACGGTGGCCCGCGCCGGCGCCGGTGAGGGTCAGTCGCCCGGCGAGATCTTGGCCGGCATGAACCACTACCTGCGGCGGGTCGACACCGAGCTCATCGCCACCGCCGTCGTGGTGCGGCTCGACCGGGACGGTACGACGGCGACGGTGGCCACCGCCGGCCACCTGGCACCGTTGCTGCTCGCGCCGTCCGCCGACGGGTGGGTCGTCGGTGACGTCGACGTCGCGGTCGGCCCGCCGCTCGCGATCGACTACCGGTGGGGCGAGACCACGACCGTGATGCCCCGCGGTTCGGTGCTGCTGCTCTACACCGACGGCCTGGTCGAGACCCGGTCGTGGCCGCTCGACCACGGGTTGGGGTTGCTGCGCCGGGCCATGGCGGCCCTGCCTCCCGATGCCGACCTGACCGCCGTCCTCGACGCCGCGCTCGAGCTCGTGCCGACCGGGTCGCGTGGTGACGACGTCGCCGTGCTGGCCGCCTCGGTGACGGCCGACGCGCCGGCACGTCGGCCGCCGGTCAGCGGCTGACCGGCACCGTGCCGGCGGCGCAGGCTTCGGCGAGCCCGGCCGGCAGTGGCGCTGCGCCGACGGTGGCGAGGGCGAAGCCGGCTGCCAGCCGGTGCCAGTCGCGCGCCCGGCGCAGCATCGCGTGGCCGGTGCCGTGCAGCTCGATGCAGCAGACACGGGCGGCCACCTGCTGCGCCTGCACCGCGAACCGGTAGGACAGCCGCGGGCTCGTCGTACGGTCGCGGTCGCCGTGCAGGATCAGCACGTCGCGGCCGGCGAGCGCCCCGACCGGTTCGTCCCGGGGCAGCCACGGTGCCAGCGCGACGACACCGCGTACGTCGGGGTCGTCGGCCACCCGCATCACGGTGCGCCCGCCCATCGAGTGCCCGACGAGCACCGTGGGCATCGCGCGTCCGACCAGCCGCCTCGCCTCGTCGAGCGCCCACCGGGCGTCGGCGACCGGGTGCTCGTGGGGCGCGTTCCAGCCGACGTAGCGGTAGCCGACGAGCCCCACGGCCAGGCCGCCGGCCGCGCCCTCGCGCCGCAGCCGGTCGACGAAGGGCCGCATGCGCACGGCGGCCGGGCTCCAGGGACGGGCGGTCAGCAGGCTGTTCTCGGCGCCGCCGGGCAGCACGAGCGCCAGGGCCCGCACGTCGCCTTCGGGCCGGTGCAGCCGTAGCCCGGGCTGCCGTTCGGGACTCAGGGAACCGACGACGGCCCCCCCTGCGACGGTTCGCCGCGCGGATGGTTCGTCGTCAGCCGTCCGAGGGTTCACCGCCGCACCGCCGCACGCGACAGTGCATCGGCGGCCCGCATCACTGCGGCGGAGTGGCGACGCCCGGGGGAGCGGCCGAGCCGGTCGATCGGGCCGGATACCGAGACGGCGGCGACGACGCGACCGCTTCCGTCGCGGACCGGCGCGGACACCGAGGCGACGCCGGGCTCCCGCTCCGCCACGCTCGCCGCCCAGCCACGGCGGCGCACGTGCGCCAGCGTGGCGATCGAGAACGCGGCTTTGGCCAGCAGCGGCTGCGCCTCGGCGGTCGGCTCCCAGGCGAGCAGCACCTGGGCCGCGGACCCTGCCGTCAACGGCATCGCGAGCCCGACCGGCACCGTGTCGCGCAGGCCGCTCGCGCGCTCGGCCGCGACGACGCAGCGGCGGATGTCGCCCTCCCGCCGGTAGAGCTGGGCGCTCTCGCCGGTCGCGTCGCGCAGGCGCGAGAGCACCTCGGAGGCCGCGGCGAGCAAGGGGTCGTCGTTGGTCGCGGAGGCGGCGAGCTCGGTCAGCCGCGGGCCGAGCGTGAAGCGGCCGAGCTGGTCGCGCACCACCAGGCGGTGGTGCTCGAGGGCGACGGCCAGCCGGTAGGCCGTGGGCCGGGACAACCCGCTCGCCTCCACGAGGGACGTCAGCGTCTTGGCGCCGTCTTCGAGACAGTCGAGCACCACTATCGCTTTGTCGAGCACGCCGACTCCGCTATGGTTGTCCATGGATTGATATTGCCGTTTCGAAATATGAAATGGCAAGCCGGCGCGAGGAGGTGGCCGATGGGCCGCACGATGGTCGAGAAGGTGTGGGACGCGCACGCGGTGCGTCGGGCCGAGGGGGAGCCCGACCTCCTCTACATCGACCTGCACCTGATCCACGAGGTGACCAGCCCGCAGGCGTTCGACGGCTTGCGGCTCGCCGGTCGCGGCGTACGCCGTCCCGACCTCACCATCGCGACCGAGGACCACAACGTGCCGACGACCGACCTCGGCCTGCCGATCGCCGACCCGGTCAGCCGCACCCAGGTCGAGACCCTGCGGCGCAACTGCGCGGAGTTCGGGATCCGGCTGCACCCGATGGGGGATCGCGGCCAGGGCATCGTGCACGTCATCGGCCCGCAGCTCGGCCTCACCCAGCCCGGCATGACCGTCGTCTGCGGCGACAGCCACACCTCGACGCACGGCGCCTTCGGCGCGCTGGCCTTCGGCATCGGCACCAGCGAGGTCGAGCACGTGCTCGCCACGCAGACGCTGCCGCTCGCCCGGCCGAAGACCATGGCGGTCGAGGTCGACGGCGACCTGCCCGCCGGGGTCAGCGCCAAGGACCTGATCCTCGCGATCATCACGCAGATCGGCACCAGCGGCGGCCAGGGGCACGTCCTGGAGTACCGCGGCGCGGCGGTCCGCTCGCTGTCGATGGAAGGCCGCATGACGGTCTGCAACATGTCGATCGAGGCCGGCGCGCGCGCCGGCCTGGTCGCGCCCGACGAGACGACGCTCGCCTACCTGCAAGGCCGGCCGCACGCCCCGCAGGGCGCCGACTGGGACGAGGCCGCCGCGCACTGGCGCTCGCTCGTGACCGACGACGACGCGGAGTTCGACCGGGTGGTCCGGGTCGACGCGACCGCGCTCACCCCCTGGGTGACCTGGGGGACCAACCCGGGGCAGGGCGCGCCGTTGAGCGCCGCCGTCCCCGATCCCGAGCGGATCACCGACCCGGTCCAGCGGGCGGCGACCGAGGCGGCCCTGACCTACATGGGGCTGCAGGCAGGTACCCCGTTGCGCGAGGTGGCGGTTGACACCGTGTTCATCGGGTCCTGCACCAACAGCCGCATGGAGGACCTGCGCGCGGCAGCCGACGTGCTGCGCGGCCGCAAGGTCGCGGGCGGCGTCCGGGTCCTCGTCGTCCCCGGTTCGGTGCTGGTCAAGGAGCAGGCCGAGCAGGAGGGCCTGGACGAGGTGTTCGTCGCCGCCGGCGCGGAGTGGCGCGGTGCCGGGTGCTCGATGTGCCTGGCGATGAACCCCGACCGGCTGGCGCCGGGGGAGCGGGCCGCCTCGACGTCCAACCGCAACTTCGAGGGCCGGCAGGGCAAGGGCGGCCGCACCCACCTGGTGTCGCCGCAGGTGGCCGCGGCCACCGCCGTTACCGGCCGGCTGACCGCCCCGGCGGACCTGTAGGGAGAGACCGATGGAGAAGTTCGTCACCCACACCGGGCGGGCCGTGCCGCTGCGGCGCAGCAACGTCGACACCGACCAGATCATCCCGGCGGAGTACCTCAAGCGGGTCACCCGCACCGGCTTCGCCGACGGCCTGTTCGCCGCCTGGCGCGCGCAGGGCGACTTCGTGCTCGACGACCCGGCCTACGCCGGGGCCTCGATCCTGCTCGCCGGGCCCGACTTCGGCACCGGCTCGTCGCGCGAGCACGCCGTCTGGGCCCTGCAGGACGGCGGGTTCCGCACCGTCGTGTCCGCACGCTTCGCCGACATCTTCCGGGGCAACGCGCTGAAGGGCGGCCTGCTGCCGGTGCAGCTGCCGGCGGAGACGGTCGAGACGCTGATGGCTCTCGTCGAGGCCGGTCCGGCGACCGAGGTGACCGTCGATCTCGAGGCCCGTGAGGTCCGAGCCGGCGACCTGCGAGCGTCGTTCGACATCGACGACTACACCCGCTGGCGGCTCATGGAAGGCCTCGACGACGTCGGACTCACACTCCGGCACGAGGACGCCATCAGGGCCTTCGAACAGGCCCGACCGGGCTGGCTGCCCACGACCTTGCCTGCTTGAAACCCCTGCTGCGTAAGGAAAATTCGGCTGTCGGGCGGTCCGTCTGCCAGGTTCTTGACGACTCCGGAGCCCGAACCGGTGGCTCGAAACCTGTTGCGACACAAGAAAAATTTGGTGCTGTGGTCGTTGTGTCGCGCCGGTAGCGGCCATACCTTGCGCTCAACGTCGAGCAAGGGGCTCGGCAAACCAGGCGGAGGGGAAGCCGTGAACAAAGCCGAGCTGATCGACGCAGTCACCAGGCATCTGGGCGCTGACAAGCGGACTGCGACCCATGCCGTGGAGGCGGTGGTCGACACCATCACCCGCACGGTCGCTGCGGGAGAGAAGGTCGCCATCACCGGCTTCGGCGTCTTCGAGAAGATCGAGCGGGGCGCCCGCACCGCTCGCAACCCGGCCACCGGTGCCACGGTCCGGGTGAAGAAGACGTCGGTGCCGAAGTTCCGCCCCGGCAGCAACTTCAAGGACGTCGTCTCCGGCGCCAAGAAGATGGCGAAGGCCGCCGATGCGGCGACCAAGGCGGCCGCCAAGTCCGCGGGCAAGACCGCGGCCAAGACCGCCCGCACCGCGGCGGCCGGGCCGGGCAAGGCGGCGAGCGCCGCGAGCAAGGCGGCGTCGAAGTCGACGGCCAAGAAGGGCGCGGCGAAGAAGAGCACCGCGAAGACCAGCGCGGCCAAGAAGACGACCGCGCGCAAGACCGCGACGAAGAGCACCGCGAAGAAGGCGCCCGCCAAGAAGGGCGCGGCGAAGAAGACCGCTCGTCGCTGACACACCCTGAGCAACAGGGGCCGGGCTCAACGAAGCGCCCGGCCCTTGTTGGCTTTCCGGGCCGGTCAGCTCCCGGAGAGCAAGGCCGAGGTGTGCGGGCCGAAGCCGAGCCGGCGCGTCGCCTCGAGGTCCTCCGCCGTGTCGACATCGCGGCGCAGGCGCTCCAGCGGCGACTCCAGCGCGACCGCGCCGGCGGCCGTGTGCGCGGCCAACGACTCCGCGCCGAAGGCAGGGGCGAGCGGCACTCCCGGCAGCGCGGTCAGCAGCACCGTCCCGGTGCCCGCGTGGTCGGCGACCACGCTCACGTCGTACGCCGCCGCCTGGTCCAACGCTTCCGCCAGGTCCGCCGCCTGCAGAGCCGGCAGGTCGGACGACAGCAGTGCGACGCCGCAGTCCGGTCGGGCGGCCGTTGCGACTCCTACCCCGTGCGCGAGCGCCGGGTTGAGGCCCGCGTCGGGCTCGTCCGCGACGACCTCCGCGCCCAGCGCCGCCAGACGCGGGCTGGCGACCGGGTCGTCGCAGACCGCGACGACCGTGCTGACGGCCGGGCACGCGAGCGCCGCCTGCACGGTGTCGAGCGCCATCGCGAGCGCCAGGTCCTCGCGCCGCACCGTCCCCGGCGGCCGCAGGCGCGTCTTCGCGGCCGGCAGCCGCTTGACGGGCACGACGACCGACCAGCAGATCCGGTGCGCCGTCACCCGGTGATTGTGGCAAGTCCGCGGGCGGGGCAGACTTCAGCCGACGTCAGCGGCCGCCGGGTGCCGCGGCGGAGGAGGGCGGAGTGGGTCGCGGCAAGGAGCGTCCGGGGTTCTGGTTCGGCCTTGCCGTGGTCGTGCTCAAGCCGTTGCTCATGACGTTCACCCGCCGGGACTGGCGCGGCCGCGAGCACATCCCGGCGGCCGGCGCGGCGATCATCGCGGCCAACCACATCTCGCACATCGACCCGCTGACGTTCGCGCATTTCGTCTACGACAACGGGCGCGTCCCGCGTTTCCTGGTGAAGCAGGAGCTGTTCGGCGTGCCGTTCGTCGGGCGGCTGCTCCGCGGTGCGGGCCAGGTGCCGGTCCAGCGGCGCACCCGCGACGCCGCGCAGGCCGTGCAGGCGGGTGTCGACGCGCTGGCCGCCGGCAAGTGCGTGGCCATCTATCCCGAGGGCACGATCAGCCGAGACCCGCAGCTGTGGCCGATGCTGCCCCGCACCGGGGTGGCCCGGCTCGCCCTCACCGCGGGCGTGCCGGTGATCCCCGTCGGCCAGTGGGGCGCTCAGCAGGTGCTGTGGCCCTACACGAAGAGGCCGCACCTGATCCCGCCGCGGACGGTGCACTACGCGGCAGGGCCGCCCGTCGACCTGTCGGCCTACGCCGGCAAGGAGCTGACCGTCGAGGTCCTGCGCGCGGCGACCGACGACATCATGCGGGCCGTGCGGGCACAGGTTGCGCAGCTGCGGGGCGAGACCGCACCCGAGGAGTTCTTCGACCCGCGCGGTGCCGACGACCACGGCGAGCGGCGATCTGCGTGAACGCACCGGTGCGTGCAGCGGTGCTCGGGGCCGGCTCGTGGGGCACGGCCTTCAGCACCGTGCTCTGCGACGCGGGCACCGACGTGCGCCTTTGGGCCCGGCGCTCCGCGCTGGCCGCGCAGATCAACGAGTTCCACGAGAACCCCGACTACCTGCCGGGCGTGCCGCTGCCCGACCCTCTCTACGCGACCTCCGACCCTGCGGAGGCGCTCGACGGAGCCGACTTCGTCGTCATCGCCGTACCGTCGCAGACCTGCCGCGAGAACCTCGCCCACTGGCGGTCGCTGCTGCCTGACGACGCCGTGCTGGTGAGCCTCATGAAGGGCATCGAGCTCGGCACCAGCAAACGGATGAGCGAGGTCATCCGCGAGGTCGCCGGCGTGCCCGAGGACAGGGTGGCCGTCGTCAGCGGCCCCAACCTCGCGAAGGAGATCGTGCACCGGCAGCCGACCGCGACCGTCGTCGCGTGCACCGACGGGGCTGTCGCCCGGCGGCTGCAGCAGGCCTGCAACGCGCGCTACTTCCGGCCCTACACCAACACCGACGTCGTGGGCTGCGAGCTCGGCGGCGCGGTCAAGAACGTCATCGCACTGGCGGTCGGCATGGCTGCCGGCATGGGCTTCGGCGACAACACCCGGGCGGCGCTCATCACGCGGGGGCTGGCCGAGACGTCCCGGCTGGCCGAGGCGCTCGGTGCCGACCCGATGACGATGGCGGGGCTGGCCGGGCTCGGCGACCTCGTCGCCACCTGCTCCAGCCCGCTGTCGCGCAACCGGACGTTCGGGGAGAACCTCGGTCGCGGCATGACGGTCGAGCAGGTCGTCCAGGTGACCAACCAGACGGCCGAGGGTGTGAAGTCGTGCCGCTCGATCCTCGACCTCGCACGGGCGCACGGCGTCGACATGCCGATCACCGAGTCGGTCGTGTCGGTCGTGCACGAGTGCAAGACGCCCGAGGACATGTTGCGTGCCCTGCTGTCCCGCGACCCGCGCCCCGAGCGGAGATCGCGCTGAGCGACGACGGCGCCGACCCCGAGGGCTACGGCGAGCAGACCCGCGCGGTGCACCTGCCGCTGCCCGAGCCGCTCGAGCAGCGCCCGCTCGGTCTTCCGGTGCACCGCACCTCCACGTTCGCGTTCGCGACGGCTCAGGACTACGCGGACGTGCTCGGCTTCCGCAAACCCGGCTACTCCTACAGCCGCATCGAGAACCCCACGGTGGTCGCCTTCGCGCGCGCCGTCGCGGCGCTGGAGGGGCACGGCGTCGACGGCCCCGTCGCCGCCGACGCGTTCGCCTCCGGCATGGCGGCGATCGCGACCGTGCTGCTCACCCTCTGCCGGGCGGGCGCCAACGTGGTGGCGCCGCGCGCACTGTACGGCGGGACCTACGGCGTGCTCACCGCGGATCTCGCCCGCTTCGGGGTCGAGACCCGGCTGGTCGACGGCGGCGACCTGAGTGCGGTCCGCGCCGCGGTCGATGCCGACACGGCCGTGCTCTGGGCGGAGACGCTGGCCAACCCGACGATGGCCGTCGCGGACCTGCCGGCCCTCGCCGGGGTCGCCCGCGAGTCGGGCGTGCCGCTCGTCGTCGACTCGACGTTCGCCTCGCCCGCCGTCTGCCGGCCGCTCGAGCACGGCGTCGACCTCGTCGTGCACTCGGCGACGAAGTACATCAGCGGCCACAGCGACGTGACCGGAGGCGTCGTGGTCGGCCGGCCCGAGCTCGTCGAACGCGTGCGCGGCGCCCGCATCAACCTCGGCGGGTCGCTCTCGCCCGACGACGCCTTCCTGCTCCACCGCGGGCTGGCCACGCTTCCGCTGCGTGTCGAGCGCCAGTGCGCCAGTGCGCTCGCCTACGCCCAGGCTCTCAGCCGGCACCCGCGGGTCGCCCGGGTCGACTACCCAGGCCTGCCGGGCCACCGCGACCACGACCTGGCCCGGCGGCTGTTCGACTCCGGCCCTGCCGGCACCCGTTACGGCGCCGTGGTCACGGTCACCCCTGCAGGCGGCCGCCCGGCCGGGCTCCAGTTCTGCGACCGGCTGCGGCTGGCGACGATCGCCACCAGCCTCGGCGGCCACCACACGGTCGTCAGCCACGCCGCCTCGACGACGCACCGCCAGTTCGACGACGCGGCCCTGGCCGCCGCCGGCATCGACCCCGGCGCGGTCCGCGTGTCGATCGGGCTCGAGGACGTCGGCGATCTCATCGCCGACGCCGTCCACGCGCTCGACGGCCTCGACTGAGCCCGGTCGGGCGACACACCAGATCCGGAATCTCCCCGGTTCGAGTCACAACTTTCACTACAGTCACGGCGGGGTGTGGCCGAGATGCGCGGGGGAGGCGCGCGTCGGACGTAGCGAGAGGAGCGGCAGCGTGCAGGTGCGGGCGGCATTTCGGGCGGCGGCGCTGGCCGTCGCCCTGACCACGCTCGCGACCCTCACCACCGTCGCCGGCCCGGCCGCCGCCGACCCACCCGGCGCGCCGAGCACGCAGGACATCCAGCGCGGCAAGGACCTCGTCGCCCAGCGGGCGCAGCAGGTCGCCGACGCCCGCGCCAAGGTCGCGGCCACCACCGCGCAGCTCGCGACCCTCGGCCAGGCCGCGGAGATCGCGGTCGAGCACTACAACGAGGCGCAGGTCAAGCTGGCCGGGGCCCGCAAGCGCGAGCAGACCAGCCGGCTGGTGCTCGCCGCGGCGCAGAAGCGCGTCGACGAGGCGCAGCAGCGGATGAACGGCTTCGTCGCCGCGGCGTACATGTCCGGCGGCGACCTCGTGCAGCTGAACACGCTGATCAGCGCCGACGCCCCGCAGACGTTCCTGCGCAAGATGAGCTCGCTCGACGCGGTCTCCAAGCGCCAGCGTGACGCGGTCGGTGCACTCTCCGGCGCCCGGGCCTACCAGCACGTCCTGCTGCGTGAGGCGCAGAGCATCACGCAGCAGACCCAGCAGGCGGCGGCCGCCGCCGACGCGGCCCGGCACACCGCCGAGGACAAGGTCGCGAGGCAGCAGGCCGTGGTCAGCCAGCTGCAGGCGGCGCAGAACCACCTCGAGGACCTGCTCGCCGGCGCGCAGGCCAACGTCCAGCGGCTCGAGCGGGCCCGCCAGGCGGCCATCGCGCGCCAGCAGGCGCTGGAGCGTCAGCGCGCGATCGAGGCGGCCCGCCGCGCGGCGGAGGCCGCCGCCCGCCAGCCGCTCGTCATCGAGGGCGGCAACCCGGGCGCGGTCGCGGTGCGCTGGGCGATGAAGGAGCTCGGGGTCC
>Ga0207707_10000391_pt1 | contig 45809 bp, 44 predicted proteins | sample KBSC83BmetaG_FD_184336 | JGI IMG/M metagenome (GOLD analysis project Ga0207707, IMG submission 184336) | Corn rhizosphere microbial communities from Kellogg Biological Station, Michigan, USA - KBS C8-3B metaG (SPAdes) (version 2) | ecosystem: Host-associated > Plants > Roots > Rhizosphere ... | reverse complement strand
ACGAAGATATGGTGGCCAACGCGTATGGCCAGGCCGCCGCGGACGCGATCCGCAAGTCGCTCAATGACTCGATCGCCAAGGCGCCCGACCACTTCGACAAGTACAACGCCGACCTCAGCTACACCGCCGGCAAATAGGCGCAAGCCCACCACCATCCGGGCGGCCCAGCGCTGGTCGCCCGGATGTTTCGTGTGTTCCGTCGTCGTGTTTTCCAGAGGGGGCGTGTATGCATACGCAATTCAAGCTGTCGATCGCCATGGCGGCGACCGCGTTGTCCCTGCTCGTCGCCAGCGTTTCAATGGCCTCGACAAGCAGCAACGGAACGTCCTCGGACGCCGCGATCCGCGCGGCAGAGGGGTGGGCGTTTCCCAGGCGCCATTCGCCCGATCCGAGCGCACCGAAACAGGCGCAAACGGCGAAGCCCGACCCGAGTGAAGTGATGCACGTGCCCGGCAGCACGCGCAGCTACACATTGGCTGAGTTGAGCAACGACTTCGATGCGCCGGATTGGTTTCCGCAGGACCATCTCCCGCCGCCACGAGTCGTCCTGCATGGCCACAAGCCGGTCATGGCTTGCGCCACATGCCACGCCACCAATGGCGCGGGTGTTCCGGCCAGCGCGTCGCTGGCGAGTTTGCCAAAGGCATACATCATGGCGCAGCTCGCAGCGTTCCGTGGCGGTCAGCGCGTCAACGACGTCATGCCCGGAGAAGCGCGTGGCCTCGACGCGGCGGAAATCGAACAGGCAGCGACCTATTTTTCGAGTCTCAAGAGTCCCCACGTCACCCAAGTCATCGAAACCGCAACCGTACCCCAAACCCACTGGTACGATTTCGCGCTGGTGCCGAACCAAAACGGTGCGCGCGAACCGCTCGGCGAGCGCATCGTCGAGGGGCCCGTCAGCGTCAAACTCTATGGCCTCGGCGACGGTCGCTCCGGGTTCATTGCCTGGGTGCCACCCGGCAGCATCACTCGTGGCGCGGCGATCGCCAAAAAAGGCATCGGCGCCGCGCCGGCCTGCGAATCCTGCCATGGCGCGAAGCTGCAGGGCGTCGGCGACATTCCCTACCTCGCCGGCCGTTCGCCGACCTACATCGCACGCGAGCTGATCCTGTTCCGCGAAGGCAGACGCAGCGATCCCGCCGCCGCGCCGATGCGTGCGGAAGCCGCAGCGTTGACGGTGCCGGAAATGATCGACGTCGCGGCCTATGCGGCGTCGCAGAAACCCTGACCTCTCCCAAGGACTCACATGAAACGCCGTGCAACGCTCGTCTCGCTCGCATTCACCTTCGCCGCCTGCTTTTTCACCGTGCAGGCGGCGACGAACGATGCGATGTATGCACATCCCGGACGGCGGGCGAACGCCGGATCGACCCAACTCAATTTCTACTGCACGGGTACCGGCTCGCCGACGGTGGTGTTCGACGCCGGCTGGCAAGACTGGTCGCCGTCGTGGGTCTTGCTCCAGCCGGTGATTGCACGCCATACGCGCACCTGCACCTACGACCGCGCCGGCTACGGCTTCAGCGAAGCCGGGCCGATGCCGCGCACCAGCGTCGAGATCGCGAAGGAACTGCACGCAGCCCTGCACAACGCCCACATTCCGGGTCCGTACCTGTTGGTCGGACACTCGTTCGGCGGCTACACCATCCGCACGTTCGCCGATCTCTACATGCCCGAGGTTTATGGCGAAGTCTTCGTGGACATCGAGGCTTTCGACGTTGCGTCGCCGAAAGAAATTGCTGACGCCGAGCGCACGCACGCTGTCGCGGTCCGCGCGCTGATCCAGTGCCGCAACGCACTGGCCAGTCATCAACCCCTGCCGCCGATTCCCATGACCGGCCACTCCTACGTGCCCGCGCCGAACACACCATGCACGCACCAGTTCTTCCGCGGCCTACCGATGAAGGAATGGTCGTCGGAACTCAATACCGCGGTGCTGCATCTCGCCGACACGCGCGTGGCATCCTTCGACGCGTCCATTTCCGAAATGCGGAACATGCCGGCCGATGCGACATGGCTGGTGAAACATCGGCATTCGTTCGGCGAACGTCCGCTGGTGATTCTCACCGCGCAGAACCATCACGGCGACAACGCGAAAACGCCGCCGGCCGTCCACCAGAAACATCTCGCATCCGAGCACGAGCACGCGCTGACCCAGGCCAAGCTCCTCTCGCTGTCGACCAACGCGAAACAGGTTCTCGTCCCGGACAGTGGCCACTACATCCAGCTCGATCAGCCGCAGATCGTGATCGACGCGATCCTGGGCGAATTGCCGAAGCACGCGAGTCAGACCCCATGACGCCCCGCTGGCGCGCACCGGTATGGCTGATGGGCATGACGATGCTGCCGTTCGGCATGCTCGGTGGCCTGGTTCTCGTCACCGTGCCGCAACTGCTGGCCGCGCGGCATGTCCCTGAAGGAGAAATTGCGGCGCTCACCGCACTGGCGGCTTCACCTTTGTTCTGGGCGTTCGTGATCAGCCCGGTCCTCGACGTGCGCTTCACCCGCCGGACCTACGCCGTTGCGGGCGTCATCACCGTGGCGGTGCTGACGCCGGTGGCGTTGTTGAATCTGGACCACCCGGCGCTACTGAACGGAGTACTGATGCTGGCGTACCTAGCCAGTGCCCTGATGGCGAACGCGCTCGGCGGATGGCTTTCGACCGTGATTCCGAACGACAGCCAGAACCGGCTGAGCGCCTGGATGACAGTCGCCAATGTCGGTGGCGGCGGCCTGTTCATCATGGTCGCGATCGCCATGATCCACGCTCTGTCGCTGCCCGTCGCCGGGATCCTGTTCGGTGTCGCAGATCTGCTGCCGCTGGCGATCTATCCGTTCATTCCGGTCACGCCACCCGATGCACGACTGGCGCGCGACAGCTTCGTGCAGTTCTTCGACGAGGTGACGCGGTTGTTCAAACGCCGCGAAGTGCTGATTGCGCTGGCGATGTTCCTGCTGCCATCCGCATCGTTCTCGCTTACCAATGTGTTGGGCGGACTCGGCGAGGACTTCCACGCGTCGATGCGGGTGGTGAGTCTGGTCGGGGGCGCCGGTGGCATCGTAGCCGGCATTGTGGGTAGTCTCGCGCTTCCGTTGCTGGCCAAACGCATGGTGCTGCGGCCGCTGTACCTCGCCATCGGCATCGTGGGTGGACTGTTCACGCTGAGCGTGTTGCTGCTGCCGCGCACGCCGTTCGTGTTCGCGCTGGCATTCCTCGGCGAAGGACTGTTTCAGGCGCTTGCGATCACCTGTTCCATCGCAATCACCTTCGAGGCCATCGGGCGCAACAATCCGCTGGCGGCGACAACCTTCAGCGTTTTGATGGCGGCGTTGAATTTTCCCATTGTCTACATGGTGGCCGTGGACGGCCACGCCTACCAATGGCACGGCGTGGCTGGCAGCTTCATCGCCGACGCCGGGCTGGGCATCATTTCGTGCCTGCTGCTGGCGTTGATGTTGCGCTGGATGCGGTTGAAGCCGGGAACCCCGGCATTGCCGGAACCCGCGTAGTGGAATCGGGTTCGAAGCCGGATGGGTTTACTCGGCACAAATCAGCGAGGGGAAGATCGATGAAAAGAACCATGTCCCGCTGCTTGCTGTTTCTGGTCCCGATCTTGCCCGTGATCGCGGCCGCGGCGCCGGGTTCCAGCCACTATCTTTTCGTGTGGGCGATGGAAGCGAAGCATCCGCTCGCCTCGGTGCCGGAGATGACGCCGGCCGACATCCCCGCGCGGCGCAGTGGATTGGGACTGGGCAAGGACATCCTCGCGGTGTTCGACGTCCAGCCCGGCCCGTCGTTCGGAAAACTGGTCGCGATGCTGCCGGTCGGGGACGCGGCACAGGCGCATCACACGAACTATGCGGAACCTCCGGACGATGTCCTGTATGCCAATGACTGGCTCGGGAATCGCACGTACGTTTTCGATTTGCACGACCCGCTGCATCCGCGGCTCGCGCGGCAATTCGGCAGCGTCGGCGCGCTCGGGTATCCGCACTCGTTCGTTTACCTTCCGAACGGCAATACGCTGGCGACGTTCCAGTATTCCGGCGGATTCAACCACGCCGCCGGCGGACTGGTGGAATTCGATCCGCAGGGACGCGTCATGAGGACCGCTGCGGCTATGGCGAAAGGCCATCCCGACATTCGCCCGTACAGCCTTGCGATCATTCCGAAGCTCGATCGCGTCGTCACCAGCAGCGCGGACATGATGGGCGCACAGGTCAGCCATGTGGCCCAGGTCTGGCGTCTGTCCGATCTGAAGCTCATCAAGACGATGCAACTGCCACCGCAACCCGACTGGTATTACGACACGGCGGCCGATTCGTCGGAGCCGCGCGTGCTGACGGATGGCAAGACCGTCCTGGTGCCGACGTTCAATTGCGGCCTGTTCGTGGTCCGCGATCTCGCCGGAGATGATCCGACGTTGCAGCATGTCCATGACCTGGGCTACCGCATGTGCGAGGTGCCGGTGGTCGCGGGGAATTTCCTGGTCGAAGCCGCGCAAAGCGGGCACGCGATCGTGAGCCTCGACGTACGCGATCCGGAACACCCGCACGAAGTCAGCCGCATCCTGCTGCCGCCGGATGAGTATCCGCATTGGCTTGCGCTCGAACCCGGCGGCGGTCGCCTGGCCATCACGGGTTATGGCGCACTCGATACGAAGGTCCGCTTCGCCACCGTCGATCGCGCTACCGGAAAACTGACGCTTGCTCCCGACACGATCGATTTCACGCGTGCGTGGCCCGATGGCTGGCACGGAAGCGCCATGCCGCATGGCGCCGTTTTCAGCAATCCCTGAACATGAGGAGAAGACACATGAAAAAGATCATTGCCGCTATTGCGATGATTTGTGTTGGACTGTTCGCGGGAAGCGCTTGCGCGCAATCCGCCGCTTCCTCGGCGGAGCAAGCCATCCGTCCGGCCATGGCGAAGATGTTCAAAGCCGCCAACGCGCACGATACCGATGCCTTCATGGCGGCGATGGTGCACAGCCCAAAGCTGGTTTTCGCGATCAACGGCGAGGTCATCCGGGGCTGGGACGCCCTGCACGCCCAGCAACTGAAATGGTGGAAGAACGGCAAGAGCGACGCGAAGTATGTACAGAACGGCGCGCCCGCATTCATGGCGATTGGTCCCGATGTCGAAATCGTGACGTGGCCGCTCGTGGGCAGCGGAACGGCCCACAGTGCGAAAGCGGCCACCAGTGATGATTTCGTCGTGACCTATGTCTGGCAAAGGCTGCCGCAAGGCTGGCGCATCGTGTACGGCCACGAATCGTGGAAGAAGCCGCCGGGTTGAGGCCGCCGCGCGACGCTGCGATGAATCTCCGGCGTGGAACGCCGACGCGATCTCGTCCTTGATTTGCGTTTTGCGCGGCGGACTGTTGCTTCTTTTCGTCTACGCAGCAAGCACATCATCCAGCGCATACGCGCCCGGTGGTTTGCCGGCCAGCCATGCGGCTGCGTGCAACGCACCGCACGCGAATATGGTGTTGTCATAAGCACGATGCGCCAGCTCGATGCGTTCGTCCCGTGTCGCAAGCATCGCGGTGTGTTCGCCCACGATTTCGCCGGCGCGGATCGAGGAAAAACCGATCGCGTTCCCGGGACGCGTGCCGGTGTGACCGTGACGCGCGAAAGCCGCAACCGCATCGAAATCCTGCCCGCGCGCGGCAGCCGCGGCGCGACCCAGCGCCAGCGCGGTGCCGGACGGCGCATCGACCTTGCGCGCGTGATGCGCTTCGATGATTTCGAGATCCCAATCGGGCAGCATGGCGGCGGCTTCGCGCAACAAGCGCGTCAACACGGCAATGCCCAAGCTGAAATTGGCCGCGTAAAGCACCGGGATTCTCTCGGCGGCCGCCGAGAAGTGCCCACGCTGCGCGGCGTCGATCCCGGTGGTTCCGGCGACCAGCGCCACGCCGTGCGCCTCGCAATGCGCCAGTGCGGTGTCAAAGCCTTCGGGCGTACTGAAGTCGATTACGACATCCAGTTGGGGCACTGCACGCCAATCGTCATTGCGCGCGATCTTCGCAACCAGTTCGAAGCGCTCATCGTCCTGCAACAGGGTTTGAAAGGCGCGGCCCATGCGGCCGTTGGCGCCGTTGACGGCAAGGCGAATAGGACTGTGCATGAAGTAGGAGCGCGCCATGCGCGCGACAGAAAGACGAGACGAAGCTTACAAGGCCGTCATCCCGGCGCAAGCCGGGATCCATTTTGCTCTGAATGTCGAAGAGCAGGATCAAAATGGATTACTCGCCGCCTCCGCGGCTCGCCCTTCGGGCCATCGGCTTCGCCGATGTTCGCTACGGCACCCCTGCCTTCGCAGTCCGGGTTGCGCTGCGGCGAAGCCGCAGCGGCCCCGGAATGACGGCGGAGCAATTTACGTTCTCCGAGCCCCGAGTCCCGCCTCAACCCGTCATCTTCGCCCAGAACTGCTTGACGCCTTCCACGAATCCGCTGTTGCGCGGCGAATGTTTCTTCGCTTCCTCGGCGTCGGCGAAAGTAGCTTCGAACTGCTCGAGGAATTCGCGCTGGCGTTTGTCCAGGCGCACCGGGGTTTCCACCACGACCGTGCAGAACAGGTCGCCGGGCTGGCGGCTGCGCACCGACTTCACGCCCTGCCCGCGCAAGCGGAATTCCTGGCCGGTCTGGGTCTCGGGCGGAATGGTGATGCTGGTGGCGCCGTCCAGGACCGGCACTTCGATGGTCGCGCCCAGTGCAGCCTGCGCAAAACGAATCGGCACTTCGCAATGCAGGTTGTCGCCTTCGCGCTTGAAGATCGGGTGCGGCCGCACATGGATTTCGACGTACAAGTCGCCCGGTGTCGAACCCGACGGCCCGGCTTCGCCCTGCCCGGTCAAACGGATGCGATCGCCCTCGTCCACGCCCGGCGGCACTTTCACTTCGAGACCGCGTTCGTTTTCCAGCCGGCCCTCGCCGTGGCAATGCTTGCACGGCGTCACCACCATGCGGCCCACGCCGCCGCAATGCGGGCAGGCCTGCTGGATCGAGAAAATGCCATTCTGCATCCGTACGCGGCCATGGCCGCGGCAGGTGGAACACGTCGACAGCTTGCCGTCTTCGGAACCCGTGCCGTTGCAGTGATGGCAATTGACCAGCGTCGGCACCTGGATATTCTTGTCGACGCCAGCCACGGCCTCTTCGAGGTCGAGTTCCAGCATGTAGCGCAAATCCGAACCCCGCGCCGCGCGCCGGCCGCCGCCGCCGAAGATATCGGAAAAGATATCGCCGAAAATATCGCCGACGTCGCCGAACGGTGCGCCGCCGCGGCGTCCGACGCCATTCTCGAACGCCGCATGGCCGTACTGGTCATACATTGCTCGACGCTGCGGATCACCCAGGATTTCCCAGGCTTCCTTGGCTTCCTTGAAGCGCTCCTGCGCTTGCGGGTCGCCCGGACAACGATCCGGATGGTTCTTCATCGCCAGCCGGCGAAAAGCCTTTTTCAGTTCCTCGTCGTTCGCCGTGCGTGCGACGCCGAGGACTTCGTAGTAGCAACGTTTCATGTTCGCATTCTTGCTTCTAGACGGCGATCGGGGATGAACCACAGCGCCGCGATCGCGGCATAGATCACGCAGGACAATATTGGCGCAAAAAACGCCAATGCAATGCCGAGCACGTAGCCGACCGGCGAGACGGCAACTTTCCAGTCACCCTTGAGCGCTTCGCCAAGCCCGCTTTTTTCGCCGCCATTCGCCGCGATCAGCGCACGCAGCAAGGGCACCCACGAGAGTGCCGCCAACAGCAGCACGATTCCGTAAACTGCGGTAGGCACCGGCGCCGGGACCGGACGCGATTCGTTCAACCAGCTTGTCGTGAACGGAAACAGCGACAGCCAGAACAGGAAGAACAGGTTGGCCCACAACACACGCCCGCTGACGTGCGTGACCAATTGCAGCATGTGGTGGTGATTGTTCCAGTAGATGCCGACGTAGACGAAACTGAGCACATAACTCAGGAACACGGGGAGGTCGGATAGCAACGCGTGCCACGTCGCCTCATGCGGCAACTTCAACTCCAGCACCATGATGGTGATGATGACCGCGATCACGCCATCGGTGAACGCTTCCATCCGACCCTTGTGCATTGACGTTACGCCAGTCGGCCGCTGCGCGGCCTGTCAGTCGGCAGCTTCGCTGCCTGTAAAGCGCCAGTGCGGTTTCGCTGAGACCTGATCAAGCCCCCGAGCAACGCAAATAATGCCTCCACTTGTTGCAACGCGTCGGCGCAATCACAAAAGCCGAAGTCGCTTGCCAGGCGCAATTGCGTTTCAACCTCCGACAACGAGCCTCGGGCGATGTACAGAAACTGCAGGAACTCGCGCGGACTCCCACGAGCACATCCCTCGGCGATATTGGAGGGAACACTGACATCGGATCGTCGAATCTGGGCGGATAGCCCGAACCGCTCTTCCGCAGGGAATTCGTGCGATGGCGCATAAACCTCTCGCGCCGGCTCCATCGCTTGCTGCCAAACCACCAGATCGTGATGTGGTCGAGACACCCGCTTCCCCTATTTGCAGCGAGTCGGGGCAAAGCCCCGACTCGCGACTGACCCACTCACCATTTACTGCTCTTTCGGGTCCTTCACTTCCGTGAACTCCGCATCCACCACATCTTCCGGCGACGCGCCGCCGCCCGGCGCCTGTTGCGACGTACCCGGCTGCGGACCAGCCTGACCGCCAGCCTGCGCCGCCGCAAACAACGCCTGGCCGGCTTCCTCGAGTTTGGTGATGCGCGACTCGATCGCGTCCTTGTCGTCGCCCTTCATCACTTTTTCGAGTTCGGACAGCGACTCCTCGACGCGGCCGATCACGTCGCCGCCGACCTTGCCGCCGTGTTCCTTGATCGCACTGCGCGTGGCGTGCACCAACTGGTCGGCCTTGTTGCGGGTGGCGACGAGCTCCTGAAACTTCTTGTCTTCCTCGCGGTGCGTTTCCGCGTCGGACACCATGCGCTGGATTTCATCCTCGGACAGGCCGGAACCCGCCTTGATCTCGATGCGCTGTTCCTTGCCGGTGTTCTTGTCCTTGGCGGTGACGTGCAGGATGCCGTTGGCGTCGATGTCGAACGACACCTCGATCTGCGGCATGCCACGCGGCGCGGCCTGGATGCCGGCGAGATCGAACTTGGCCAGCGACTTGTTGAATCGGGCCTGGTCGCGCTCGCCCTGCAACACGTGCACTGTCACCGCGCTCTGATTGTCCTCGGCCGTCGAGAAGGTCTGCGACGCCTTGGTCGGGATCGTGGTGTTCTTGTCGATCAACTTTGTCATCACGCCGCCCAGCGTTTCGATACCCAGCGACAGCGGGGTCACGTCGAGCAGCAGCACGTCCTTGACGTCGCCCGAAAGCACGCCGCCCTGGATCGCCGCGCCCACCGCGACGGCCTCGTCCGGGTTCACGTCCTTGCGCGGCTCCTTGCCGAAGAAATCCTTCACCGCTTCCTGCACCTTGGGCATGCGGGTCTGGCCGCCGACCAGGATCACTTCCGCGATGTCGGACACGCGCAGGTTGGCGTCGTTGAGCGCCGTGCGGCATGGATCGATGGTGCGCTTGACCAGATCCTCGACCAGCGCTTCGAGCTTGGCACGGGTCAGCTTGATGTTGAGGTGCTTCGGACCGGACGCATCGGCCGTCACGTACGGCAGGTTCACTTCCGTCTGATGCGTGGACGACAGCTCGATCTTGGCGCGCTCGGCCGCGTCCTTGAGGCGCTGCAGCGCCAGCGGATCATTGCGCAGGTCGACGCCCTGGTCCTTCTTGAATTCGTCGACCAGGTAATCGATGACGCGCTTGTCGAAATCCTCGCCCCCGAGGAACGTGTCGCCATTGGTGGCCAGCACTTCGAACTGCTTCTCGCCATCGACTTCGGCGATCTCGATGATCGACACGTCGAAGGTGCCGCCGCCGAGGTCATACACCGCGATCTTGCGATCGGCGCTGCCCTTTTCCTTGTCGAGGCCGTAGGCCAGCGCGGCCGCGGTCGGCTCGTTGATGATGCGCTTGACGTTGAGGCCCGCGATCTTGCCGGCGTCCTTGGTGGCTTGGCGCTGCGAGTCGTTGAAGTACGCCGGCACCGTGATCACGGCGTCGGTGATCGTTTCGCCAAGGAAATCCTCGGCGGTCTTCTTCATCTTCATCAGCACTTTCGCGGAAATTTCCGGCGGCGCCATCTGCTTGCCGTCGGAGGTTTCCAGCCACGCGTCGCCATTCGAGTGCGCAAGGATCTTGTACGGGACGATGTCCAGATCCTTCTGCACTTCGGCGTCGGTGAACTTGCGGCCAATCAGGCGCTTCACCGCGTAAAAAGTGTTCTTGGGATTGGTGACGGCCTGGCGCTTGGCAGGCGCGCCGACCAGCACCTCGCCGTCCTTCGCGAAGGCGACGATGGAAGGCGTCGTGCGGTCGCCTTCGGAATTCTCGATCACCCGCGTCTTGGTGCCTTCCATGACCGCGACGCACGAGTTGGTCGTGCCGAGGTCGATACCGATGATTTTGCTCATGTTTCAGCTCCTGGATGTTTTGCGGTCGAGGGACCGCCTAATCTTGAACACAAACTGGGGGTTGGCAGCGTTATCTCAAGTCGTCGCGCGATCAATCGGCATCTCTGGCCACTGCAACCAACGCGGGTCGCAGCAGCCGGCCATTCAGCACGTAGCCCTTCTGCATCACGCTCACCACCGTACCGGGCGCCTTGCCGGGCGCATCCACCATGCTGACCGCGTGGTGGCGTTCCGGATCCAGCGGCTGGTCAACAGGATCAATCTGTTCCAGACCATTGTTCTCGGCAATCTTGAGCAACGATTTCAGGGTCAGGCTCAGGCCCTCGCGCATCGAGGCCACGTCGGCGGTCTCGACCGCCAGTCCGCTTTCGAGGCCGTCGTACACCGGCAAGAGGTCGCGCAGCAGTTTTTCGTTGGCGAACTTGAGGCTCAGCTCCAGGTCGCGCTGCATGCGCTTGCGCTGGTTTTCGAGATCGGCGCGCTCGCGCAGCAGCGTTTCGCGCATGCCCGCGAGACTGGTCTCGGCCTCGGCCAATTGCCGGCTCAGGGTTTCCAGTTCATCGGGACTGCCCGCGTCCGCGGACGCGTTGTCGTGCGGCGCCGAATCGGGCGATTCCTTCGGGTTGGTCATGCTGTTTCCTCACGTGGGATTTTTGCGATCGTCCCTGATCGCGAGAATCAAACAACGGCCATCCCTGGCTGACTTTTCACAACAGCCTGCTTCGGTTCGCATCCCGACGGACGCGAAACCAGGCGCAACACACAAATCTATGCGGCCGGCGCCCGTCGATTCAAGAGAACAGGCTCAAGGGAACCGGCCGGTTTTCGCCGCGATTATTCCGGCGAACGCAGGGCATCGGTGAGGAGTCTGGCCGTCGCCTGCACCACCGGAATCACGGAATGATAAGCCATCCGGGTCGGCCCAATCACCCCGATCGCGCCCAACACGTGGCCTTCCACGCCATACGGCGCACTGACCAGGCTGTAGCCCTTCAGCGGTTCGAAGCCGGATTCATCGCCGATGAACAGGCGCACGCCGGGCGAACGCGCGCAGCCTTCCAACAACGCCAGCAACTCGCGTTTGCGCTGGAATGCTTCGAACAGTTCGCGCAGGCGCTCCATCTGCTGGCCTTCGTCGCCCGACATCAGGTTGGTCTGTCCCGAAACCAGCATGTCGGATTCGGGTTCCGGCGCGAACGTTTCCGCTGCCACTTCGACCGCAGTGTCCAGCAGGCGATTCAATTCGCTGCCCGCGGCGCGCAGGTCGGCCAGCACGCGGCCGCGAATCTCGTCGATCCGCAACCCGGCGTAATGCTCGTTCAAATAGTTGGCCGCGAGTTCCAACGCGTGCGCGTCGAGGCGTTGGCTGAGGTTCAACACGCGGTTCTGCACCTGGCCATCGGCGAACACGAGGATCGCCAGCACCCGGCGTGCATCGAGGGACACGAATTCGATCTGCCTGAGCGGCGCATCGGCCGCGCCCGGCACGGTTACCAGCCCGACGAAGTGCGTCATCGCCGAAAGCAGGCTGGAGGCATTGCCCAGCAGTTCACGCGGCGTGGCCAAGTCGCGGGGCAGCTCGCGCTGGATCTGCATCACCGCGCCACGCGGCAACGGTTTCAATTCCAGCAAGCTATCCACGAACAGGCGCAGGCCACGCACCGTGGGCACGCGTCCCGCCGAAGTGTGCGGTGAAGCCACCAGCCCCAGTTCTTCCAGGTCCGACATGATGTTGCGCACCGTGGCGGGGCTGACGTCCAGCCCGGCCGAACGTGCCAGGGTGCGCGATCCCACCGGCTGGCCCTCTTCCAGGTACTGCGCGATGAGCGTGCGCAGCAACTGTCGGGTGCGTGCATCGATGGTGGGCGGGGACCGGTCTGTCATGGACTTGGGAAAGGATGCCTGTCCAATCAATACGGGCGGCGACCGCGGAATGCAAGCGAAGAGCCGGGCCGCGGGGTGGGTAGTGGGGGCGCAAAGTCGCTCTTGCGTACGTTATCGTCGGCGCGCGCCCGCTACCCTTCCCCCAACCCCACTTCGTTAGAATCGTCGCACCCGCCGACCCCGTCCGATGCTCACCCATCTCTCCGTCCGCAATTTTGCCGTGGTCGAAGCCGCCGAAATCGAATTCGGCGAGGGGCTTACCGTCGTCACGGGCGAAACCGGCGCCGGCAAATCGCTGCTGGTGGACGCGCTGCTGTTGCTGTCCGGCGCGCGCGCCGACGCGGGCATGGTGCGCAGCGGCTGCGAACGCGCGGAGCTTGCCGCCGAATTCGATCTGTCCCGTGCAATCACTGCACGCACATGGCTGGCCGAACAGGCGCTGGACGACGACAACGCCTGCCGCCTGCGCCGCGTCATCGCCGCCGAAGGCGGCTCGCGCGCATGGATCAACGGCCGCGCCGCCTCGCTGGCACAACTGTCGGAACTCGCCGCGTCGCTGGTCGAAATCCACGGCCAGCACGAACACCAGGCATTGCTGGACCGCGCGCAGCAATTGCAGATGCTGGACGCATTCGGCGGCAACGAAGACGCCGTCGCCAAGACGTGTGAGCTGGCGCTGCGGCACCGTGACATCGTCGCGCGCGAGCGCGAACTATCCGGCGGCGACGATCGCAGTGCGCGCATCGAACTGCTGCGCCACGAAGCCGGCGAGCTGGAGCGTTGGGCCTTGCCCGCCAACGCCCTCGCCGAACTGGAAACGCAACACAAACGGCTGGCAAACTCGGGCAAGCTCGCCGAAGGCGCGTCCGGCCTGTCCGAACTGCTCGACGGCGAGGGGGAATTCACAGCCACGCACATCGTTGCGCGCGCGCATTCGGAACTGGAGAAGCTTGCCGAACTCGACCCTTCCCTGCAGGCCGCCACGGACATGCTGGATGGCGCGCGCATCCAGTTGGGCGAAGCATCCGACTCGCTGTCGCGCTACGCGCAGGATCTCGACCTCGACCCCGAACGCTACGCCGAGGCCGATGCGCACCTCTCGGCCCTGCATGAGCTTTCGCGACGCCATCACATGCCGGCCGCGGAATTGCACGCGCATGCCGCGACCTTGCGCGACGAACTGCAATCGCTGGAAGGCGCCGGCGAAGCCTTGTCCAAACTGGCCACCGAACGCAAGCAATGCTTCGCCGACTACGGCACGGCTGCCGCCGCGCTGTCGAAGCGGCGCACGACCGCGGCGAAAACACTCGGCAAGGCGGTCACGTCGCTGATGGGCGAATTGGGCATGGCCGGCGGTTCGTTCGCCGTGGATCTGCAGCCGCAATTCTCCGGCGAGCCCGACCCGCAAGGCCGCGAGCGCTGCGAATTCACGGTCAGCGCCAACCCCGGCATGCCGCTGCGTCCGCTGCGCAAGGTCGCATCCGGCGGCGAACTTTCCCGCATCGGGTTGGCCATCGAAGTCGCGGCGCTCGGGGCGGATTCGGTCGGCACGATGGTGTTCGACGAGGTCGACGCCGGCATCGGCGGCGCGGTCGCGGAAACCGTGGGCGCCAAATTGCGCGCGCTCGGTTCACGTTGCCAGGTCTTGTGCGTTACGCACCTGCCGCAGGTCGCGGCGCAGGGGCACGCGCACCTGTCGGTTGCCAAATCGGTGGAAGACAAGGCCACGCGCACGCACATCAGCGTGCTGGATGCGAAAAGCCGAAGCGAGGAACTCGCGCGCATGCTGGGCGGCGTCGAGATCGATCGCGAAACCCGCGCGCATGCGAAGAAGATGCTGGAAAAAGCACAGGTCCCGTAGGGCGGGAGCAGCGCAGCGAATCCCGCCGTTCCCGGACGACTCCAAAATGGCGGGATTCGCCGCTGCGCGGCTGCTCCCGCCCTACCACCCTCCTACTTCTTTTTCTTCGGCCGCACGTAAAGCACCAGCGAATGATCGGCGATCTCGTAGCCGTGCTTCGCGGCGATCTCGCGCTGCAGCTTCTCGATGTCTTCGTTCACGAATTCGATGACCTTGCCGGTGGTCACGTCGATCATGTGGTCGTGGTGCTGGCCGCGATCCAGTTCGTACACGGCCTGCCCGCCCTCGAAGTTGTGCTTGATCACCAGGCTGGCGGCTTCGAACTGGGTGAGCACGCGGTAAACCGTGGCCAGCCCGATGTCCTCGGATTCCTCGAGCAGCAGCTTGTAGATGTTCTCGGCGGTCAAATGGTCGTGGCTGTGTTCAAGGATTTCCAGCACACGGATACGCGGATGGGTTACCTTCAACCCCGCATTGCGCAGATCCTGCGTTTCCATACCTGAACTCCGGTGGCTGCGTGGTGTCTGACGACCCGGCCAGATACTCCGCTAGTGTATCATTCAACGTTCACCGCCCGACCCATGACGATGCGCAAGACGATTCCTACCCTCCTGCTCGCCGGCGCCAGCGTGTTCACCCTCGGCGCGTGCCACGTGATTTACCGGCCCGACGTCCAACAGGGCAACCTGCTGATCGGCAAAAACGTCAGTGAATTGAAACCCGGCCTGACCAAGCAGCAGGTTGTCGCGCTGCTGGGCTCGCCTTCGGTGGTCAGCCCGTTCAATGCCAACCAGTGGAACTACGTCGCCACCATGCAGCGGCGCGGCGGCACCGTCCAGGAACGCACGCTGACGCTTTACTTCGACAACGATACGCTGGTGCGTACCGACGGCAACTTCATGAAGGAAACCCCGCAGGAGCTGCTGCAGGAAAGCACAAAGTACGGTCCGCTCTATCCGAGCAATCTGACCAAGCAACAGCAGAAGGACTTGGAGAAGAAGCAGCAGCAGGGTGGCGACGGCGGCTGATCAGCCGCTGCGCGCACGCTTTCTGCGCGCTTCCTTCGGGTCGATCGTGAGCGGCCTGTAGATTTCCACGCGATCACCGTCGTGCAGCATCGTGTCGAGCGATACCTTGCCCGCAAAGATGCCGACGCGGTCCGCCCGGATTTCAACGCCGGGCCACGCATCACGGATGCCTGATTCAGCGATCGCATCCGCGACCGTGACGCCATCCGGCAAAATCAGATCCACATTGAACGCGCGCCCGGGCTCGGCACAAACCACCGACACCGTGATCCGCGATTCCTCACGCATACATGTGTTTGGCCTCGGCACAGAAGTCGTCCACCATGCGGTCGGCGAGTTTCTGGAAGCCCAACCTGAAGGCAAACCCGGTCAGCAGGTTGCTGACCTCGAAGTCGAGATCCAGCGAGATCTTGCAGCCCAAAGGGGTGGCTGCAGTCGCGGGCTGCTCAATTTTTCCTTCCCCCGCCTGCGGGAGAAGGTGGCCCGGAGGGCCTGACGGGGATGGTCCGCCCAACGGCGTGAACTGCCACGTCCCGTGCAGCCAGTCGAATGGGCCATCTACGAATTGCATCTTGATGCTGCGGGGGCGGTCGAGCGTGTTGCGGGTGGAAAAATGCTGGGTCACGCCAGCGAAACGCAGGTCGAGGCGAGCGACCAGGTGCTGGCCATCATGTTCGGACACCGATGCGCCGAGACACCAGGGAAAGCGCCTCGGGTAAGCTTCAACCTCATTGACGAGATCGAACATCTGTTCCGGCGTGAAGCGAACCAGCGCCTGGCGGTGAATCTGCACACGTATCTCCTCGTTGCATCACCCCGGCCATGGATTGCCGTGGCCAGAACAGGGATGGAAAACGATTCATTGTAACGAGCATGGCGAAGAAGAAAGAAAAGGATGGCAAGGGCTCGTCGACGATCGCGCTCAACAAGCGCGCGCGCCACGAGTACCACATCGACGAACGCTACGAAGCCGGCATCGCGTTGCAGGGCTGGGAAGTGAAGAGCCTGCGCGCCGGGCGCATCAATCTCACCGACGCGTACGCACTGGTGAAAGGCGGCGAATTGTTCCTGTTCGGCGCGTCGATCCCGCCGCTGCTGTCGGCATCCACCCACGTGGTCGCCGAAGACCGCCGCACCCGCAAGCTGCTGCTGCATCGCGCCGAGATCGACAAACTGATCGGCGCAGTCGAACGCAAGGGCCTGACCCTGGTACCACTTGCGATGTACTGGAAGCACAATTGCGCCAAGGTGGAAATCGGCATCGCGCACGGCAAACAGGCACATGACAAGCGCGCGACCGAGAAGGAACGCGAGTGGAACGTCGAAAAGCAGCGCACGCTGCGCGCGCACAACAAGGCGGGATGAAGCCGGGACTCGGGACTCGGGAAAGCACAACATGCAAGTTGTCATTCCGGGGCGCCCCGAAGGGGCGAACCCGGAATCGGTTTTAGCGCCCCAGATGACCGATTCCGGGCTCTGCCCGCGGTGAAGCTACGGGCAGCCCCGGAATGACGGCGAAATCAATACCCCGCCGGTACATACTTGAACCGCTGCATCTGCTCGCGATGGCCGTCGACGACCCGCTGCACCTGCCCGCGACTCAGCGTCTCGCGCCACTGATTGGAGCTGCCCTTGAAGAAGAACCGCGTCTTTTCGTCCACCGCTTCAACGAAGCCGTGTTTCTGTTCGAGCGTAGACAGGATCTGGAACGATGAGTGCTTCACCGCGCGCTCGATCCGCGCCTTGTCCTGTCCCAGCCCGATCAGTTTCGCGGCTTTCGCGAAATGCCTGGCCGGCTTTTCCAGCAAGTCTTCATAACGCAACACGATGACCTTGCCCGGCATGCGATCGGCGAGATCAGCCCACCCCTTCACGTGCTCCGACCATGAACCCAGCATCTGGCTGACGAACAGTGCGTCGTTTGCGGTTGCGACCTGTGGATTGCCCAGCCTCTCGATCGATTCGTCAATTTTCAGCCCGAAATGATGCGACATGCTGATTGCGACGTCGAGCGGATTGCGCACCATGTAAATCGCGCCGGCGCTGACCTGCCAGTTGTAAAGCGGCTCCCCGTCAAAATTCCCGGACATGTTGTGCGACTTCACGAATCGCGTGCCTCGCGCACGCTGCGCGATCAGCGCATGCACGCGTGGCCGCAACACCGCGATTTCATCCAGCGTGAGTTCGTGACTTGGCCGCCCGGCCAGTTCACCGAAGCGCTCCGGCTCAGCTTCATCATCCGCATACGCAACCCATTCGTCCGGGCGCAGCGGGTCGGCGTGATTGGCAACCAGGTTGGCCAAAAACGCGCGCAGCCAAGTGTTGCCTGACTTCGGGTAGGAAGCGAGCCAAACGATATTTCCCATGCTCCGTCGCCGTCTCTGATCAATGAACGAATCCGGCATGATGCCAGCCGACGCGATTGATTTCCCGCAGCCGCACCCACATCATTGTCTTCCCCGGGGGCGACCTGGCTTCGACGGGGGCTGTGAAGTAGCTTGGAGCATGCCGAGGGCGTCATCTTCCTCGTTAATCCGATGGCAAACAATCAGACGCCAACGACGACGTCTACGCTCTCGCCGCTTAAGGCGTAAGCCCCGAACCCACTTGTGCTCGTGCTCGTGGATGTAGGGTCATCATCACGGGATCGCTGATGGTTGCCGCAGGTCGATCATTCGCTAAAACAAAACCCGCTGGTTCCGCGGTGCGCTTTGTCCAGCGTGCTGCTTCGGGACGAGATCGAACGCTGGACTAAGCATGTAGCGCCGGGCGCGGAGCGCCTTCGGACGGGGGTTCGATTCCCCCCGCCTCCACCAAATTCGATTCCCAAAACATCCCGCAACACTCTTGAAACCGCGCACTGACGCGGTTTTTTCTTGCCTGCGCTTCCCGCAAGGCTCCCGTGACTTCCCTCGCGTACTGCCAGGCTTGGCGGTAACGTTGGCAGTACGCCAAGTTGCGCGCTGGCGCGTACCGCCAAAAAAGGGGGCTGGCCATGCCGAAACGCATTAACCCGCTGTCACCTTCCGCCGTTGCCAATGCAAGGCCGAAGGAAACGACATACACGTTGCGCGATGGGTTACGACAAGGCCACCGTGACCACGCACGGCTGGCGCGTAACGGTGTGCACGATCCTGGATGAAGGCCTGGGCTTCCCAATGCACGTCATAGAACACCAGCTGGACCACGCCGTGAAGGATGCGAACGGCCGCGCCCATAACCGCACGTCGCACCTACCGCAGCGTCGCAGGATGATGCAGGCATGGGCCGATTATCTGGACGCGCTGCGCGCTGCACCGGGCGAGGTTGTTGCCACCGACAAGGCTCGCACCACGTAACACCGTACCGCCACGGCTGGGCCGATCACAGAACGCGGGGCCACGGCGTAGCGCACAACAGCACGACTGCAGAGGGCGCGCAGGAGGAACGGCGAGCCAAACAATCTCATGCACTTTCATGCCCCGCCTCGCAGCCGGATGGCGAATCCGTGACGGGGCTGGACAAGGCTGGCAGACAAGGCTGTCGCCATGCCGGTTGGCGGGTGGACTCGCCCTGCCGCGGCAGCGGATGTCGTGGCCCACAAAAGCGCAACCCCCGTTGCCGGGGGTTGCAGGTGTCTTGCTGCGAGAACGTCGGTTCAGCAATCACGGCGCCGCATGCCGAGGAACACTCCGATCAGCAGCGCGCCGAGACCGAACATGCCCAGTGATCCCAGTGCTTCCGGTTCAGGCACAACCACATGGCAGGGGCCCTCGGATGTGCCGAGTGTGCCGGTGCCCGACACGATAAAGCCGCTGCACTCACCCGTGATGCCCTGTACATGTGCGTAGGAAAGCCATCCACTGCCGTTGGCGACGAAGGGCGAGGTACTGTCCAACGCGCTGTCGAATGTCAGCAGATAAGTAGCTGTATCGCTCCCATCAAAACGATTCTTGGAAGTCCAACCGAAGCCAAAGTTGAACCCGCCGGGGACGGGCCCGGAGTTGAGCGATGAAGTCAGAACAGTGTTCGCGCAGGTGCCACTGGTGCAATCGAAGTCGGCAAGGGTTTGATCAATATTGAAACCCCAACCGGTCACGCCGGTCGCGCCCTGCAGGAAGTCCGAATCGCTGAATTTCGACTGCAGAACCAGAGTACCCGTGGTCGAACCCACGTCGTAAGTGAAGGTCGCCGTGAGCCACGGCGCCGGGCCATCGGGCGTGTTGCCGGTAAAAACCTGGTCCAGATTGATAGTCTGGGAAACCGGGACTGCAATGGCAGGTGTAGCCAGTGTAAACAACGCAATGGCCGCAGCCGACATGAATCCGAAGATCGCTTGCTTTTTCATGACTCACCTCGAACGCTGTTCGATGTTGCTGAAGTGGGCTGAGTAAAGCAAGCTGCGTGCCAACTCGCAAGCATATGTTTTAAAAGAAGTTATTCTGGATCTGGCGGCGCCCGAGCGCGGAATATGTAATGGTTCCCGACATTCGACCTGGCACCACAAGTCATCCAGCCAATTGTTTTTCAAGCATTTTCCACGCCGCCGGCTACGCGATTTAAAGTGTAATGTTTCACGACAAAATTCCGGGTTGCGCCAACGGCAAGACCGCCAGTGCATAACGCCTGCCATGCTCGAGGCGGGCCGGCGGACCTCGGATATCCGTGATGCGCCAGTGGGCAAGATTCGCGTGCGCGAGCGTGCTTGCGCTGTTCGGTGCCGGCGTCGCCCATGCGGCGACGCAAGTGGAAGTCGTCGGCACGTACCCGGCTGGCGACACGGTGACGCTGGCCGCAACCAGAATTTCTATTTTCACCTGCCCTACACCAGCGACAGCCAGTGCACATCTGGGCACGGCCGTACTTCGAGGGCGAGACGGTCAACGCGGGCAGCAACCCCTCACGCGCGTACCCGGCGGCAGCGGCGAAGCGGTCGGCTGGTTCTTCCTGTTCGATCCCGGCATGCAAGTCGATGAAATACGGATCGGCGCGGGCGATACGCAGATTGCCAATCCGGCGAACCGGCTCACGGCGGTGGCGACGGTTCCTGCTCGATCAGATCGCGCAAGGCGGCCTGCATGCGCGCGTGCACCCGCACCAGCGCGCCCCACAGGAACCACACCGTGAATGCGCCGATCGCCAGCAGCGCCACCAGCACTCCGCGCGGCGGCAGGATGCTGCTGCCGAGTGCGCCGACCAGCAGTGCCATTCCCGCCAGCGCACCCAAGGGCACGAGCTTGCCGAACACCCGCCGCAATCCGGCCGTGCGCACGCCGTGGATCTGTGCACTGATGCCGAGTTCTGCCAGCAACATGCCCAGCGCGTCCGCCTTGCGGTACACCGCAATCAACATCGGCAGCGACACGAACAGTGCGATCGCCCAGACCAGCGAGCGCCGCACCACGCCCGACAGCGGCAACTGCGGCCACCAGCGCGGCACCATCGCGCTGATGAAAGCACAGATGCCGAACACGGCGCACACCAGCACCAGGTTCACCGCGATGTGCCACAACAGGCGGCGCAGCATCTTCGCGAGCATCACGTTGTCGCGCGCACGCGCCGTGCCGTTGATCCATTCGTGATAACCCAGCGCGACCGCGCGCAAGGATGACGGGGTCATGCGTTTGAGCCCGGCAAGAATGACGGGTTCGGCCCGCAACAACAGCGGCGACACAAGCATGCACGCGACGGCGGCCGTGACGGTCAGCGGATACAGGAATTTCCCCACCGCGCCCGCGGCAATCCCCAGCGACGCGATCACGAACGAGAACTCCCCGATCTGTGCCATCGTCAAACCGGTGCGCAGCGCATCGCGCGCACTGCGTCCCGCGCAGGCGAACGCACCCACGCCGCAGGCCAGCGTCTTGCCCACGATTACGGCCAGCGCAAGGCCCAGTGCGGGCCACAGCCACGGCAGCATTTCCGAGGGATCGAGCAGCAAGCCGATGGCCACGAAGAAGATCGCCGCGAACATGTCGCGCACCGGCCGCACCAGCCGCACGATCCGGTCGGAACAACGCGCCTCGGCCACCACCACGCCCGCCAGGAACGCGCCGAGCGCCACGCTGAAGCCTTCCCACTCCGCCAGCAGGCAAGCGCCGAAACAAATGCCGAGCGCGCTCACCAGCAGCGGCTCGTCGCGCCCGCGTTTGGCCAGCCAGTCCAGCAGGCGCGGCAGCAGCAGCAAGCCGAGTATCAGCGCCACCGCGACGAACAACAGCATCCGCCACAACACCGTGAACGCGATGTCGGTGGTGTCGGCACTGCCGGCCGCGATCGCGCTGAGCACCGTGATCAACACCACGGTCAACACTTCTTCCGACACCAGCATGCCGACCATGCCGGTGACGAAGCCCTGTCCGCGCCAACCGCGATCGGCCACGGTGCGCAACGCGATCATGGTGGACGAAAAACAGATCACGCCGCCAAGGAACAGCGATTCGCGCCCGGTCAGCCCCGCCAGCCGTCCGATCTCGATGCCCAACCACAGCATGAAACCGACTTCGACCAGCGCGGCCAGCATCACGCCTGCGCCCAGCGCACGCAGCTTGCGCAAATTCGAATCGAGCCCCAGCGTGAACATCAGCAGCACCACGCCGAGGTTGGCGATCGACTGCATCGTGCGTTGGTCGGTCATGAACCGCCACGGCATGTGCGGACCAATCAAGACCCCGGCCACGATGTAACCCAGCAGCACCGGCAGGCGCAGGCGCGGAAAGATCACCACCACAACGCCCGCCGCCAGCATCACGCAGGCCAGGTCTCGAATGAACTGGATTTCGTGCAAGACATCCCTCCCATGTCATGTGCGACACCGATTTCGCGCAAAAATACTTGACGCTGAAATCGAGTGCACCTATCCTTGCGCGTTCCCAGCGTGGGGCCATAGCTCAGTTGGGAGAGCGCTACAATGGCATTGTAGAGGTCGTCGGTTCGATCCCGTCTGGCTCCACCAAATCCCCACGCTGTCCCCATCGTCTAGAGGCCTAGGACACCACCCTTTCACGGTGGCGACCGGGGTTCGAATCCCCGTGGGGACGCCAGTGTGTGTGACCACGGCGCGCGCAGCCGATACAATGCGCGGTCTGACGGCGACGTCGGATTTCAATTTGCAAACGCGGAGCGGTAGTTCAGCTGGTTAGAATGCTGGCCTGTCACGCCGGAGGTCGCGGGTTCGAGTCCCGTCCGCTCCGCCAATTTTAGGCATCAACGATCAGCCCGCCACGCGCGGGCTTTTTTGCGTCCGCAATCGTGCGGCCGCATGCCTTTGGTCACGGGCCAAGACCACGCACCTTGGGTAGGATGCAGGTTCCCCTTCAACGAGCCTGCAACGATGAAATCTTCCCTGTCGCTACTGGCCCTGGCCCTCACGGGTTTTCTCGCCGGCTGTGCCGGCGGCACCGATGCCAACAAGGATTCCGAGGCGTCCTCCACGCCACAGCAAGCCGCGACGGCCAACTCGGCCAACCCGTTCTTCACCGAGAGTCCGCTGCCGCTGCACTTCCCGCAGTTCGACAAGATCAAGGATTCCGATTACGCGCCCGCGTTCGACCGCGGCATGGCCGATCACCTGAAGGAAGTAGCGGCCATCTCCGACAATGGCGATGCGCCGACCTTCGACAACACCATCCTCGCGCTGGAAAAATCCGGCCGGATCCTGGATCGCGCCACCACCGTGTTCTTCAGCCTTTCCGGTGTCGAGAACAACGACACGAAGAAAGCCATCCAGGCGGAATACGCGCCAAGGTTGGCGGCACATCGCGACGCGATCATGCTGGACCCGAAGTTGTTCGCGCGCGTGCAAAAGCTTTACGACCAGCGCAACGATCTCGGCCTCGACGCGCAAGGCGTGCGCCTGGTCGAGCGCTATCACGACGACTTCGTGCGGGCCGGCGCGCAACTTTCCGACACCGACAAGACGCGCATGAAGGAAATCAACGGCGAGCTGGCCAAGCTCGGCGCCGACTTCAGCCAGAACGTGCTGGCCGAGGTGAACGACTCCGCCGTGGTGGTGGACAGCAGGGATGAATTGTCCGGCCTCGGCGACGCGCAGATCGAGGCCGCCGCCAAGGCCGCCAAGTCGCGTGGCCTCGCCGGCAAATACGTTATTGCGCTGGTCAACACCACCCTCCAGCCGGTGCTCGCGCAACTCGACAACCGTGCCCTGCGCCAGCGCATTCACGAAGCGTCGGTGGCGCGCGGCAGCCGTGGCAGCCAGTACGACAACACCGCGATCGTGTCGAAGGTGATGACGCTGCGCGCCGAGAAGGCGAAGCTGATGGGTTATCCGGACTATGCCGCGTATGGCCTCGCCAACCAGACAGCGAAGACACCGCAAGCAGTGAACGCGATGCTCGGCAAACTGGCGCCGCCCGCGGTCGCCAACGCCAAGCGTGAAGCCGCCGACCTGCAGGCGATGGTCGACAAGAGCCAGGCCGCCAAGGGCGAGCCGACATTCGAGCTGGCCGCGTGGGACTGGTCGTACTACACCGAGAAGGTGCGCGCCGACAAATACGCGTTTGACGAAAGCCAGTTGAAACCGTACTTCGAAATGAAGAACGTGCTGGAGAACGGCGTGTTCCACGCCGCGAACCAGGAGTACGGCATCAGCTTCAAGCAGCGCACTGACCTGCCCGTCTACAACCCGGACGTGCTGGTGTACGACGTGTTCAACGAGGACGGCAGTCAGCTCGCGATCTTCCTGTTCGACCCGTACGCGCGCCCATCCAAGCGCGGCGGTGCGTGGATGAACGCGTACGTGAGCCAGTCGGAACTCACCGGCGACCTGCCGGTGGTCGCCAACCATCTCAACATCACCAAGCCCGCCAGCGGCCCGACGCTGATGACGTGGGATGAAGTGACCACGATGTTCCACGAGTTTGGCCACGCGCTGCACGGCATGTTCTCGAACGTGAAGTATCCGTACTTCTCGGGTACCAGCGTTCCGCGCGACTTCGTGGAATTCCCCTCGCAGGTGAACGAGATGTGGGCGGACTGGCCGAGCGTGCTGGCGCACTATGCGAAACACCACGAAACCGGCGCGGCAATGCCGCAGGAACTGCTGGACAAGGTGCTGGCGACCTCGAAGTTCAACCAGGGTTTCGCCACCACCGAATACCTCGGCGCCGCGATGCTCGACCAGAGCTGGCACCAGATCGGTGTCGACAAGGTTCCCGTAGCCGATGGCGTGATGGCATTCGAAGCTGCCGCGCTGAAAGCCAACGGAACCGACTTCGCGCCGGTTCCGCCGCGCTACCGCACGCCCTACTTCAGCCACATCATGGGCGGCTACTCGGCGGGCTATTACGCCTACATCTGGTCGGAAGTGCTGGACGCGAACACCGTCGAATGGTTCAAGCAGCACGGCGGCTTGACCCGCGAAAACGGCGATCGCTTCCGCGCCAAATTGTTGTCGCAAGGCGGCAGCAAGGACGCGATGGAACTGTTCAGCGACTTCGCCGGCCATGAGCCGGCAATCGAACCGCTGCTGGAGCGCCGCGGCCTGGATTCCAACGACGGTTGATCGTCCGCGCACATCGGGTCCGCTTCGCCCTGAAGCGGACCCGATTCACCTTCGGGTTGCGTCGTTTACGCGACGATCGGCTCGGGCGACAGCCGTTCCAGCGTCGCCAGCGAGTGCCCCTGCCCGGCCAGGTATTCCAGCCAGCGGTTGAGGAAGCCGTTCATGCGCATGCGATGCTGCAGCACGTTGCGCGTGGGCGCGAGCGGACCGAGCACCTGCCACAGGTCGCGGCCGGGCTGGCAATGCAGCGCTTCGGTCATGTGCGCGTCGAGATAGCAGCGCAATTGCGCGGACGGCGCGGGGTTGCCCGTGCTGGCGTCCAACACTTCGTAGGTCAGGCCCAGCTCGAGCGTGTACGGGTGGCGTTCCTGCACCGAGAGACGCACGTCGAGGCCGTCACCCACCGACGAAACGTATTCGCCCACCGTGAGCCGGTGCGGCGCGAACAAACGCGCGAGGCGTTGGTGGTTTTCCGAATACAGCCCCATCAGCCAGCCGAAGCGATCCGGCAGCAATGCCGCCGCGAATGAACGGCGGCGTCGGGTGGAAGCGGGATGGACGAGTACCGATTGCATGGGTCGATCTTAGCGCAGGATTTTCTTTTGGCACGTCTTGAATTTTGCGCGCGAAACGCGCAACGTATCGGTCTCGGCGCCGTTTGGCGCCGAAGCCGTTTTATGGGCCCGCGAGGATCAGGATTCAACCCGTGCGCCACGCCGGATCGCGGCGCACGTGCTCACAACGTCTGCGCGTGGAAGGTATCGCAGGCGTTGATGTCACCGGACTGGAAGCCGGTCTTGAACCACTTCACCCGCTCGGCCGAGGTGCCGTGGGTGAAGGAATCGGGCACCACCGTGCCTCGTACTTCCTGCTGCAGCGTGTCGTCCCCGATCTGGCTGGCGGCGTTCAGTGCGCTGTCGATGTCGCCCTCCTGCAGCCATTGCAATTGTTGCTGTGACTTGTTGGCCCATACGCCGGCAAAGCAGTCGGCCTGCAGCTCGAGTCGCACCGACAAACCGTTCGCGCCCTTCATCGGCTCGCCGCGCTGCGCGAGTTGCTGTTCCGTGTCCATGATGCCGAGCTGATCCTGCACGTGGTGACCCACTTCATGCGCGACCACGTAGGCGCGTGCGAAGTCGCTGTTGGAATGGAAACGCGTCGCCAGTTCCTGGAAGAAATCGAGGTCGAGGTACACGCGCTTGTCACCGGGACAATAGAACGGCCCGACCGCCGCCGACGCGCCACCGCAGGCCGTTGCGACCTGTCCATGGAACAACACCAGCTTGGGATCGATGTATTGCTTGCCCATCTGCTGGAAATCCGCCGTCCACACATCCTCGGTGCTGCCCAGGATCTTGCTGACGAACTGCACCTGTGGATCGCTCTTGTCGACCGGCGCGGTCTGCGCCGGCGTATTGCCCGCGCCGGTCATCCCGCCACTGCCGGTGAGCAACCCGAAAATGATCCCGCGCGTGGACGGGAAGATCATCGCGATGATGATCGCGATGATGGTGCCGCCCAGTCCGAGATGGATGCGGCCAATGCCGAGTCCGCCACCGCCGCTGCCGCTCGCCTCTTCAACGTTGTCGCTGGAACGCCCCTTCTGCCAAAGCATGACGACTCTCCTTTCCCAGGCCCGCGGCCGCGGATTGGCAACTTTGCGGCAAGCACGGGCGGCTCGCAAGTGCGCGCGATCGCACGCGCCATCCTGAACGGTTGTCCGCGCACCCGACCGGCAGTTCAGGGAACTATCGCTAGGCTTTGATGCGATCCGAATGGAACGCTGGAGATGACCCGCGCAGGCCGCATCCTGATCTGGATCGTGGTGGCGATCGCCGTGTTGCTGGTGGCGATCGTGTTGTTCGTCGCGCTGTTCAACTGGAACAACGCGCGTCCGTGGCTGGACCAGCGCCTGAGTACTTCGATCGGGCGTCCCGTCGCGATCAACGGCGACCTGACCGTCAGCTGGCTGCGCAACCCCGACGCCAACGGCGTGGCGCGCTGGGTCCCATGGCCGCGCTTCACCGCGCAGGACGTCAGCATCGCCAATCCCGGCTGGGCGCGGCAACCGCGCTTCGCGACGGTGCAGCAGGTGCGCTTCAGCCTGAACCCGCTGGCGCTGTTCTCGCACACGATCGACATTCCATCGCTCAAGCTTCATGGACCCGCCGTCGATGCCGAGCGCGACAAGCAGGGCCGCGCCAACTGGACGTTCAAGTTCGCGCACGGCGGCGGGAACTGGAAGCTCGACATCGGCGAAGTCGGCTTCGATGCAGGCAGCATCCACTGGAACGACGACAAGCTGGACATGCACCTCGACTTCGACGTGAAGCCGCTGGGCAAGCCGATCCCGTTCGACCAGATCGTGCCGGCCAGCGGCAGTGCGCAAGCCACGCCGCTGCCGCATTCGAACCAGGCGTATTACTTCGCCTGGACCGCCAAGGGAACCTGGCGTGGAGCGCAAGCCCGCGGCAGCGGCAAGATCGGCAGCGTGCTGGCACTGTCAGATGCGTCGATGCCGTTTCCGCTGCAGGCCGACCTGCGCCTGCGCGACCTGCATATCAAGTTGGCGGGGACGCTGTCCGATCCGGTGCACCTCGGCGCGCTCGATCTGAACCTCGATGTTTCCGGCAACAGCATGTCGCACCTGTACGCGTTGACCGGCTTGGCACTGCCGACCACCGGGCCGTTTTCGACGCACGGACGCATGCTCGCGCGCATCCACCAGGGCGTGTTCAAGTACGACAACTTCGATGGCAAGGTCGGCAACAGTGACCTGCACGGCAGCAGCACCTACGACAACGCCGGCGCACGGCCCAGGCTCACCGGCACGCTCACCTCCAACGTGCTCGATTTCGGTGACCTCGCGCCGCTGATCGGCGCCGACAGCAACGCGGCCAAGGCCAAACGCGGCGAAACGCAAAAACAGCCCGCGGACAAACTGCTTCCGGTCGAAACCTTCGACACTACGCGCTGGCGCACGATGGACGCGGACGTGCATTTCACCAGCAAGCGCATCGTGCGCAAGGGTGCCCTGCCGATCAGCGATCTGTCCACGCATGTCGTCTTGAACGACGGCATGCTGGCGCTCGACCCGCTCGCGCTCTCCGCAGCGGGCGGTGACCTGAAGGCAAAAATCTCGCTGGATGGCCGCGAAAATCCGATGCACGGCGAAGCAACGCTGAAACTGCGGCACCTCAAGCTCAGCGAGCTGTTCCCGACCGTGGACCTGATGCACACCAGTCTCGGCCAGATCAACGGCGATGCGGCGTTGAAGGGCGACGGCAATTCCGTGGCGCGGCTGCTCGGCACATCGGATGGCGAGGTCAAGCTGCTGGTCAACAATGGCGCCGTGAGCAAACTGCTGCTGGAGGAAGCCGGGCTCAACATCGGCAACATCATCGTCACCAAGCTGGCCGGCGACAAGCCGGAGGAGATCAACTGCGCGGCGGCCGACCTGGTCGCGAAAGACGGCGTGTGGCGGCCTCGCCTGTTCTTCGTCGACGCGGAAACGATGCGCATCGATGTCGATGGCAGCATCAATCTCAAGGACGAGACGCTCGACCTGGAAATGCATCCGCACAGCAAGGGCATCCGCGTCCTGTCGCTGCGCTCGCCGTTGTACCTGCGCGGCACCCTGAAGCACCCGGACGCGGGCGTGGAGAAAGGTCCGTTGCTGGCGCGTGGCGTCGGCGCGGCGGTACTCGGCGTGGTCGCCGCACCCGCCGCCGCACTGGCGGCACTGGTCGCGCCCAGCCATGAAAACGAGAACGCCTGCACGGGTGTCCTCGCCAGCATGCGCAAGCCGGCGAAGGCGCACTGATTGTCCAGTGATCGTAGATAATTGGCGTTCGGGCGGCGCGTTGTGCGGCGCCCTTCATTCTTCGTGTCCGCATCCCCATGACCCCACAGGCCAAAGCGCAATGGCAGCTCCACTTCTGCGTGGTGCTGTGGGGATTCACCGCCATCCTCGGCAAGCTGATCACGCTGACCGCACTGCAACTCGTATGGTGGCGGATGCTGATCGTCACCATTGCATTGCTGTTGTTGCCGAAGGTATGGCGTGAACTGCGCACGATGCCGCCGCGCCGGCTCGCGGCCTACGCGGGCATCGGCGTACTGGTGGCGCTGCACTGGCTGACGTTCTACTCCGCGGTCAAGCTTGCCAATGCGTCGGTTGCTGCGACCTGCATTGCGCTCGCGCCGGTGTTCCTCGCAATCATCGAGCCGCGGGTGGTGGGACGGAAATTCGTTCCGCGTGAACTGCTGATCGGCGTGGCGGTGGTGCCGGGTGTCGCGCTGGTCGTGGGCGGCGTCCCCGCGGACATGCGCCTCGGTGTCGCAGTGGGCGTGCTGTCGGCGGCGCTCTGCGCCACCTTCGGCGCGTTCAACAAGCGCATGGCCGACCGGGGCGGCGCGTTGACCGTCACCGGCATCGAACTCGGCGCCGGCACCGTGTTCCTGACACTTGTTACTTTGTTCTGGCACGGCGAAGGCACGTTCGCGATCCCGGACCTGCATGACACGATGTTGCTGCTGGTGCTGGCGATCGTCTGCACGCTGCTGCCGTTTGCGCTTGCGCTGGCGGTGCTGCGCAAGTTGTCGGCGTACACCGTGCAACTCGCGACCAATCTCGAACCCGTGTACGCGATCGTGCTGGCGGTGATCCTGCTGGGCGAGCAGCACCAGCTCGACGTATGGTTCTATGCGGGTGTCACGGTCATCCTCGGCGCGGTATTCGTGCACCCGCTGCTGACGCGCCAGCCTGCGGCCAAGCCGCCCGGGGCGGTTCTGGGCACGGCGGAATCGAAGGCCATCGAGTAAGCGGCGGCAACGCTCCGCCCGCCGCCTCATGCATCCGGACCGCTACCCGTTTTCGGTGACGGTGGCGGCAAGCCGACCTTGCGGCAAAACGCGGCGAAGCGGGGATCGTTTCGGTAAGCGAGCAGGAACGGGTCGTAAAGCAGATACGAAATGCCCGGGTCACGGTTGCTCCACGCGCGATCGAGCCACGCGAACATGGGCCCGGGTTGTTTGCGCAACGCGTAGATTTCGGCGATCTGGTAGGCGTTGCCGTCGCCATACTTGGTGATCAGATCCTGCAGCGCCGCGTCGGCCGCAACGGGATCGCCGCCGATCTGGCGCGCCAGTGCAAGTGCGATGTCCCGCCACGAACCCGGCGGTCCTTCCTGCGCGACGCGCAGGGCCGTGGCGGCATCGCCACGCCGGATGGCGATCACCGTCAGGGTTTCGTGGAAACTCGCGGCGTTCGGCTGCAACGTGATGGCCTTGTCGATGGCGCGCTGCGCATCATCGAGTTGGCCAAGCGCCGTGTAATAGCTCGCCAACGCTTCATACCATGTCGCGTGCAGCGGATCCTTTTCCAGCGCACGCCGTTTCCACTCGACCGCCTGATCCGGTTGCCCCCGCGTGGCCAGCAAATCGGCCAGGAAACTCATCGCATTGCCATCGTTCGGCGCCAGTTGCAGTCCGCGGCGAAACGCCGCTTCCGCGCCATGCCAATCGAATTCCGCCCAGTCGAGAAAGACGCCGCGCGCGATGTGGGCATCGGCCAGGTCGGGGTCGAGCGACAGCGCGGTGTCGGCCGCGGCCCGCGCATTGGCGTAGGCCTGCCGCATTGCCGGGCCGTCCAGGAACGCCCCGGCCAGCATCGTCCAGGTGTGGGACAACGCAGCATGGGCGCTCGCGTAGCGGGGGTCGATCCGGACCGCATCCTCGTAATGTGCGATCGCGGTGCGATCGTCGGCCTCGGTGCTGCGTGCGCGATAAAAGTTTCCCTGCAGGTAGGCGTTGTACGCAGCCAGGTTGCCACCCGGCGGTTCGTCGGTGGACTCGAGCGCTTTGCCCAGCAAGGTGGCACGCATGGAGCCTGCGACGGAATGCGCGATATCCGTTTGCACGTCGAAGATGTCTTTCAATTCGCGATCGTAGGTTTGCGACCAGATCACGCGGCTGTCCGCCGCCGAGATCAGGCTGGCGACGATGCGCACGCGCTCGCCTTGTCGGCGCACGGTGCCTTCCAGAAGGTTCGCGACGCCGAGCTTCGCGCCGATGCCGCGGCTGTCGCTCAGGTCGCCGCGGAACCGGAAAGAGGAATTGCGGCCGATCACCTTCAACTCGGGCACCCGGCCGAGCATCGAGATCAGGTCCTCGGACAGGCCATCGGAAAAATACTGATCGCCCGCGTCGCCGTTTTCGTTCAACAACGGCAATACCGCCACCGACTTGTCCGGGATTGCGCCGGGATCGCGGTGGAGGACGAGCGTGTTCGCCAGCAACAGCACCACGATCACGCACAGCACCGCGATGATCGCGTGGTCCAACCGCTTGCCGGTCTGCAGCGTGATCGATGCCGCCCGCGGAACTTCGCTTTCGAGTTTCAACCCGTCGGGCGTGATTTCGTAATACCAGGCAACCGCCAGTACGACCGGAAGCCCGATCACCGCGGCGATCACGATCAGCCGCACCAGCCAGTCGGCGATGCCGAAGAACGGGAATACCTGAGTGGTGACTTGCACGATCAGCCAGGCAACGGCGGCATACAACGTGCCCGCGCGGAACACGTTACGGCGCCTGAGCTCGGCCAAGAACCTCATCACCGCGACACCTCGGCGGCAGTCACTCGCGCCGGAGTATACGCCCGGCATCATGTCACCTCGCGTCTCCGAATGACCCGCCTATACTTCCCGGAAACCATGGCGGACACGGTTCCGGCGCACGATGAGTTCGATCGAGCCAAGCAGAGGCCTGTCGACGGCCCACACGCAGCGCATCCGCGAGGACCGCCGGGAAGAGGACCTCGACCGGGTGATCGAGGAAACCCCCATCGCGCTGGTTTACAACGGCGTGCCATTCGCGGTCATGATGGCAACACCCTGCGACCTCCAGGACTTTGCGCTGGGTTTCGCGCTCGCCGAGGGCATCGTCGAAAGTCCTTCCGAATTCGAATGGGTGGACGTGCTGCGGAGCGACCGCGGCGTCACCCTGCAAGGACTGATTCCAGCCGCGCGGTTCAAAGCGCTGCAAACGCGCCGCCGCAGCCTCGCCGGTCGCAGCGGCTGCGGCTTGTGCGGCGTCGAAGCGCTGGAGGACGCAGTGCGTCCCCTGCCCCGCGTGCAATCCGCGACGCGTATTTCACCAGACGCGATCGCAGCCGGCGTGCGCGCGCTCGCGCGCGGCCAATCACTGAACTCGGTGACCGGCGGCGCCCACGCCGCGGCTTTCATCGCATCCGGCGAGCCGGCGATCGTGCGCGAAGACGTCGGGCGCCACAACGCGCTGGACAAGGTGATCGGCGCGCTGGCATCGACACGGCAAAGTCGCGATGCCCTGTTCGCCCACACCTCGACCGGATTCGCGGCGATCACTTCGCGCGCGTCATGGGAAATGCTGCACAAGGCCGCGCACGCCGGCATCGCGGTGGTCACGGCAATCTCGGCGCCGACGTCGCTGGCGATCGAAGCCGCCGACGCGGCTGGAATCACGCTGGTCGCGTTTGCACGCGACGAATCGATGAATGTATACACGCACACGGAGCGCGTGACCTGAGCGGCCACGCGCTCCGCGCGGACGACTCAGCCCTTGGCGTCCTTCTTGGCGTGCTTCTCGGCGCGCTTTTCCTTCAGTGTCTTCTGCGGTTTCTTCTTTTCTTCCTTCTTCTTGTCCATACCTTTCATGGACGGCTCCTCTTGGCAGTGATCCGCGGGCACAAAGATGCGCCACTCCGCGGGACTTCGCAAGAGGGGAAACGGTGACGCCCGTCATTCGCCGAAAAGGCTAGACTTCCCATGCAGACCTCGACGGGAGCGCCGACCATGAACCCGCCTTCAAAAAGCACCATTGTCACCATTATCCCCTCGCTGCGGTACCGCAATGCGCTCGTGATGATCGACTGGTTGTGCAAGGCCTTCGGATTCGAGAAGCACGCGGTGTACGCGGACGGCAACACCGTGCACCACGCGCAACTGACGTTCGGCCACGGCATGATCATGCTCGGCTCGGTGGACAACGGTTCGGCGTGGGGTCGACGCATCGTGCAACCCGACGAAATCGGCAAGCGCGAGACGCAGGCTTGTTACGTGGTGGTCGCCGACTGCGCTGCGCATTACGCGCAGGCGAAAGCCGAAGGGGCCGAAATCGTGGATGAACTGGAAACCATGGACTACGGCGGCAGCGGTTACAGCGCACGCGATCCGGAAGGCCACCTGTGGTCGTTCGGCGATTATGACCCGTGGGCGGAACACGCGGCATGAAGGCGGGGGATGCACCGATTGCCGATGAGCTCGCCGGCGCGCGCGGCGCCGGGATCAAGGTCGGCATCGGCGGCTGGAACTTTCCGCCCTGGCGCGACAATTTCTATCCGAAGGGATTGCCGCAGCGCCGCGAACTGGAATTTGCCAGCCGGCACCTGGCCGCGATCGAGATCAACAGCACGTTCTATCGCGCGCAGACGCCGAAGGTGTATGCCAAATGGCGCGATGAAACGCCGCCGGGTTTCGTGTTCTCGCTGAAGGCGCCACGGCAAATCGCCGAGGTGCGCAAGCTCGCGGGCACGGGCGCACTGATCCGCGGCTTCCTGTTCGGCGGACTGGCCGAATTCGAGGACAAGCTTGGTCCGATCGTGTGGCAGTTTCCGCCATCACGACGATTCGAGCATGACGATTTCGCCGCATTCCTCGGCCTGCTGCCGCGCGAACTGAATGGACATGTGCTGCGGCACGCGTTGGAAGTGCGCAACGGGACCTTCCTGTGCGACGAATTCCTGCAACTGGCACGCACCCATCGCTGTGCATGCGTGTTCACCGATTCCCCCGAGTATCCGGATTTTGCGGATCTCACCGGCGGCTTCGTATACGCGCGCCTGATGCGCAGCCGCGAATCCGAGCGCTACGGCTACCCGGCGAAGGAACTGGATGCATGGGCCGCGCGCGCACGGTCATGGCACGAAGGCGGCGAACCGGACGATCTGCCACGCGTCTCCCCCGAAAGCCCCGCCGGATCTACACGTCGCGACGTATTCATCTATTTCATCAGCGCCGCCAAGGCCCGCAATCCCGCAGCGGCGATGGCTCTGCAAGGACGGCTGACTTGAAACGTTTTGTTCCGGCGCTCTTCACGGCATTGTTGCTGGGCGGCTGCGCGACTGCGCCACCACCGAAGCCCGCACAGGTCGCGCAACCCGTACCGCTCGTTCCAAACGCCGCATCACCGCGCAACGTGCCGTCATCGCTGGCGGAAGGTATCGATGCTTACATCTCGCAGCCGCGCTTCGCGCATGCGCAGTGGGGCATCGACGTGGTGTCGCTGGACAACGACACCACGTTGTACCGGCGCAACGCGGACAGCCTGTTCCTGCCGGCGTCGAACGCCAAGCTCTACACCTCGGCCCTTGCATTGCAGATACTGGGAGCCGACGCGCGCTTCTCCACCACGTTGTACGCGACGGCCGCGCCACGCACCGATGGCACGCTGGCGGGCGACTTGATTCTTTACGGTGGTGGCGACCCGTCGCTGGGCAATCCCGAAGCATCGCCGGACTGGGCAACCCGGTTTGCCGAAGCGCTCGCCGCACGCGGCGTTCGTCGCGTGCGCGGCAACCTGATCGCCGATGACACGTATTTCGCCGGCCCACTGTTCGGCGACGGCTGGGAAGCGCTGGACCTGCAGACCGACTATGGCGCACAAGCGGGCGCGCTGGGTGCGCGCAACAACGTGGTGCGCGTGAAGGTCGCGCGCAAAGGTTCGCGCTGCTGCAACGTGACCGTCGATCCGTCCCAATCCGGAATGCACGTGGTGAACCTGACGGGCAGCGCGGCACCGCTCAGCCTTTACCGACCACCCGGCTCCGATGTGCTTTATGTCACGGGCAGCTTGCGCGCGAACCAGCCGCGCGGAAGTTACGCGCGATCGGCGCCGGACGGCGCGCTGTTCGCGGGAAACTTGCTGCGCGATGCACTCGCGCAACAAGGCATTGCGCTGGACGGCAGCGTGCGCGCGCTGCACTGGCCGGAACCGGACGCGGCATTGTCAAACAATCCAACGGCAATCGTCAGCATCACTTCACCGCCGCTGTCGCAACTGCTGGTGCACATGCTCAAGCACTCCGACAACCGTTATGCGCAGATGCTGTTGCAACAGGTCGGCGTCGCGACCGCGCGCAGCGGCGTGTGCGCGGATCGAGCCGAGCCGCCGCGGACGAGTGCGGCATGGGGAGCGTGCGCGATGCGCGCATTCCTTGGCCGGATCGGCATCGATCACGGCGAGGCGATGTTCAACGACGGCTCGGGGCTGTCGCGCGAAGATCTGGTGACGCCCGCTGCGACCATCAAATTGCTGGCATGGATCGCGCGGCAGCCGTTCGCGAATGTGTTGCGCGATGCGCTGCCGGTCGCAGGTATCGACGGCACGCTCAAATACCGCATGCGCAGCGGCGCCGCCACCGACAACGTGCAAGCCAAGACCGGAACGCTCACGCACGTCTACACGTTATCGGGCTTCGTCACCGATGCAGCGGGCGAACGGCTGGCATTTTCGCTGATGCTCAATCGTTACCAGCGGCCGACCGATGCTTTCGGCCGCAATAGCCAACCTTCCCCGCAATCCGACCTGGACGCGATCGCCACGATGCTGGCGGAACACGGAGCGAACTGATGCAACGCACCTGGAAAACCTTGCTGCCCCTGATCGTGCTGACGCTGATCGTCGGTTATCTGTACACGCAACGCCATTCTGCGACCACGCAGCCTGCCGCCACGCCGCCGATCGCAGCACCCGCGGATCAACCGGAATCGAATACCACATCTTCTGCGCAGCTTCCCGCTTTCCTGCCGCCGGAAGCACGCCACACGCTGGCGCTGATCGCCAGCGGCGGTCCATTCCCGCACCGGCAGGACGGCGTGGTGTTCGGCAATTACGAACATCTGCTGCCGGCCAAGCCGCGCGGTTACTACCACGAATACACGGTGGAAACGCCCGGGGCGCGTGACCGCGGCGCGCGTCGCATCATCACTGGCGGCAACCCGCCCGACGTGTGCTACTACACCGACGACCACTACCGCAGCTTCCGCGAATTCACGGTGCCGTGATGTCGGGCACCATCGATTTCGCAGACGCGCAACAGAACGGTGCATACCTCGTCGGCGAAACCGATCTGGACACGCTCGATGCGGCCGCGCACGCGGACGGTCATCTGGTGCGACGCATCAGCCTCGCAGGTTGCCACGGCAAGGACGATTTGTTGCAACGCATCGCCAAGGCACTGGCGTTTCCGAAAACCTTCGGCGTGAACTGGGACGCGCTGGCCGATTGCCTCGGCGACCTCGGATGGCTTCCGGATGCAGGTGGCTATGCGTGGCTGTTCGACCATGCCGGCGATCTGCGCGACGCGGCGGAGTCCGATTTCGATGTGCTGTGCGACGTGCTGGAGGACACATGCGCAAACTGGAAGGAACGCGACACGCCATGCTTCGCGTTCCTCGCGCTGCCGGACGACGCGTTTCCCGATCGCGGATCGGCCACCGCGCTCTGACCGGAATCCTGCGCGTCAATCCTTCGATCGGCCGGGCGCACCCGCATCGTGCAGCACGGCGTTTCCGTACTTGTCCTGCACTTTTCCGGACAGGATGAAGTCGCGCATCATCGCGAAGTAACCTTCGGGGTTGCGGGTGTCGACACGCGTGCCATCCGGTTTGGTCTCGAACTCGTACATGCCGTGTTCGGCGTGCGGATACACCGCCAGCGTGATCGGTCGGCCCGCCTGCTGCAGCCCGCGCAAACGCTTGATCGTTTCCGCGCTCGGCGCATCGGCATCCTCGCCGCCGAGGATCCAGAGCTGCGGCGTATCGAGATTGCGCAGCACCGGCATGGGATCGTACTGAACCGGCACGCCGGCGAACAAAATCGGCCCCTTCTGTTTCAATTCTGCAGCCGGCCACGCCAGCAGCGCCCACGTGATATCGCCGTGCACATGCTTGAACCACGGTTCCTTGCTGTACTTCTGCTTGACCGCATCCAGCTTGTCGTAGCCGCTGCGGAAATTGCTGAGCAGGATCGCGGCGGAGGCATCGGCAACCTGCATCGCCTTGGCCATCACGTCCGGACCGTAACCCTCTCGCTGCATGTCGTAGGCGATCGCCTCGCGGTCTTCGTCCAGCGGCGACACCGCGAGCCCGAAACCGACGATCACGAAATCCACCGGCGAAATCTTCGCGGCCAGCGGCGCCACCCAGCCGCCCTCGCTGCCGCCCTGGTAGCCGATGCGGCCGGCGCGCGCGCCGGCCAGGCGTTTCGCCTCACCCACTGCGGCGATCGCATCGTCGGCAAGGGTCAGGAAACTTTGGGTGTACGTGCCGCCTGACGCGCCGGTGCCGCGCTTGTCATACACGAAAACGCCGACGCCCGCGGCAGGAAACATCCGCTGCAACGAATAGAAATCGAGCGCCGACATGTGTTCCGAACCATGCACCAGCACGACGATCGGCACGCGTCCGTGGCCTTTCGGCAACACCAGCCGCCCGGCCAGCGTGACGCCGGCACCCTGGAAACGCACGTTGGTAACGTCGAACGCAATGCGTTGACCATGCGCACCGGCAAAATCGATGCGGCCCTCCGCGCAATCGGAGAACGCGACCTTGATGCCATCCGGCTTGTCGGTCCAGCCCAGCGTGCTGGTCCACGTTCCATCGGCATGCGACGTGAGCAAGCCCGTGGTGCCGTCCTCGCGGCGCCAGCGCAGATGTGCGCCGTCACTCGACCCGACATCCACGACGCTGCCATCGCCGAGCCGGTACGCACCGACATGGCAATTGCCGACGGACGCGTCGGCCGCATGGGCCACGCCGCACACGGAGGCCGCGATCATGAACACGCAGAGCCACGTCATTGCGTGGGTCGCGCGGATCATCGGCATCGCATCACTTTTCATCGGATTTCCAGGACGAGCGGAAAACATCCGCGCATTGTCGCCGCGCAACTACAACGAACGCCAGCCCTCGAACCCGGTGAACAGCGCGGCCCCAATCAACATCGTTCCGACCACGCGCGCGGTCACCAGGCCTGCAGCAGGCCGCCGCACCAGCCATCCGCGCGCCTGCGCGGCGGCGAGCGCAACCGCGCCGTAAACCGCAACCTGCGTGACCGCGATGATCATCCACAACACCAGCGACTGCGACCACAGCGGCCCGAACTCCGCGTGCAGGAATTGCGGAAACACGGCCAGCATGAACAGATACGCCTTCGGATTCATCAGGCAAGTCAGCGCGCCGCGACGGAACGTGGTCCACGCCGACATCGCGCAACCTTCCGTCTGGATGCCGAACGCGGAATTCGCGCGTAGCAACGAGATGCCGATCCACGCGATGTACAACGCGCCAACCAGCAGCAACGCATTGAAGGCCGCGGGAACCATCTTCAACAACACGCCGATGCCCAGCGTCGTCATCACCACGAGGCAGGCGCCGCCGACGGCGATGCCGGCGACCGCCGCAAGGCCGTGCCGGCGTCCTGCCGTGAGTGAACTGCCCATCACGAACGCCATGTCCAGGCCGGGCAACACGATGATGCCAAACACCAGCGCGGCGAACAGCAGCAGGTCGGCCGAATGGCTCATGGCGCGGCTTTCGCATCCGCAACGGGCCACCAGCGCAGGCGCGAGCGCGGCGTGGGATCCAGCACCAGCCGCTCCGGCGTCCCGCGCAACATGCCGGTGGCTTCGAGCGAATGTTCGACCTGCGATGCCAGCGCTTCGAAATCCTTCAGCGCCGCATCGTCTTCAACCACGCCCAGCCACACGAGGAACGGCCCGTCGGTGCGAATCGGCAGTTGCGGAAAGTTGTTCGACACGTCCAGTGTCACCAGCACGCCCGCCGGGTGCACCTTCGCACCCTCATAACGCGCGAATGCGGCCGTCGCCCGTTGCGCGAACGCATCTTCGTTGCCCTTCTTCACCGCAAAAATCTGCACGACGCCCACGCCGCGCGCATCGTGGGGTTCGTCAACCGGATCCACGGCCGGCAATACCGGAATCTCCGTCTGCGGCGTCAACGGACGCAACAGCAACACGTTGTCGCTCGCCCCCGGAAACAACGCGTTGACCTTGGTGCGATGCTCGCGCCACACCGGCCCGTAGTAGAACGCCGCATCCGCGATCGGGCGCGCGTTGATGTCGTGGTAGCCGCGCAGCCAAACGAACTTCGTGGGCGCGGCGCGATCCTCGAATTGCCCGAACACCATGCAGTCAAGTTGCTCGAACGCCTCCGGGAAATACGCGTCGAAATAACGCACGAAGCGGTCGCGCTGGCCGGGCGCGATGTCGTAGCGGCGCAACTCGACCACCTGGTAGTTGTTCAAATGCGCGACGCTTTCCAGCGCGGCGCGCGTGTCGGTGTCCGCGTGCGCGGCGATAACGAACGTACTCATGCAGAATGCTCCAAGCAGGAAGACTGAAAGACGGGGCATCGCGATCTCCGGGTGGTTCGAACCTGGCGCTCACGCTAAAACGTAATCAGGGCGATCCATGTCCTGATTTGGATTAGACTTTCCGCATGCCCCACCCCGCCTCCCGCGTGCTGGCCGTCCTGGAGTTGCTGCAAAGCCGCAGTCGAATCAGTGGTCCGGAACTGGCGCAGCGCATCAACGTCGACGTGCGTACCCTGCGGCGCTACATCGTGCTGTTGGAAGAACTCGGGATTCCGATCACGACCGAGCGCGGACGCCATGGCGCCTACATGCTGGTGGCGGGATTCAAGCTGCCGCCGATGATGTTCACCGACGCGGAAGCTCTGGCGCTGTCGATGGGCCTGCTGGCCGCACGCAGCCTCGGCCTGCATGCGGGTGAATCGGCGCTGGCGAGCGCACAAGCCAAGCTGGAACGCGTGATGCCCGAGTCGCTGAAGCGGCGGTTGCACGCGGTGGAAGCCAGCGTTTCGATCGAATCCACCGGCGCTCTCACGGCGTATGCGAACGCCACGGCGCTGATGCTGCTGACGCACGCGGCACACGCGGCCGAACGCGTACACCTGCATTACTGCTCGGCGCAGGGCGAAGCGAGCGAACGCGATTTCGACACCTACGGACTTGGCTTCCGCGGTGGCGCGTGGTACGCGGTCGGCTGGTGCCATCTGCGCCGCGGCGTACGCGGGTTCCGCGTCGACCGGATCATCGAAACGCGGCCGCTGCCCGTCCGCTTCACGCGGCAAAAGAATTTCGACGTACTTGACTGGTTGAACCACAGCATCGCCACGCTGCCGCGCGCACACCGCGTGGAAGTGCTGCTGCACACCGAAGAACTTGCCAAGGCGCGCGAAGCGTTCTCGCCGGCGATCGGCTTGTTCGAAGCCATGGACGATGGCGTACTGCTGCGCGTGCGCACCGACGACCTGGCCTGGTTCGCGCGCCAGCTTGCACGGGTGCCGTTCGACTTCGAAATCCGCACCCCGCTACGGCTGCGCAAGGAACTGGTCGCGCACGCGGCGCGGCTGCAAAAATTTGCCGAGGACTAGGCGCAATCCCCGATCACGAGTTTGTCGTCATTCCAAGGCCGTCCGCGATTTCATCGCGGACGGAACCCGGAATCCACTTTCCTAATGAAGAAGCAGATTCCGGATTCCGCCTCGGGCTTCGTCCCTCGGTATCTTCAGAATGACGACAACCCCATTCGACGCGAGGCGACAAATCTCTACTACTTGTGCGGTTTGAACAGGATGTCGAACCCGGGCTTCCAGGTCTTGCCGCCATCCAGCGATCGTTCCGCGGTCTCGCGCACGCCATCGCCCTGCCTGTACCAGGCCACGCGAACGAGCGCGTCGGGTTTCCCCGCCTTTCTTTCGATGCCCTTGAAGACCATCCGGTCGCCTTGCATCCCGCCATCCAGCAGCAACAGATCGCCGCGATTGGTGACCCAACTCTGGTGCCAGACTTTGCGGGCGGCATCGTAAAGACTGTAGCTTTCGCCGTGCAGGCCGTCGTTCTGCCGATAGTCCTCGTGGATCACGCAACCGTCGAGGATGACTTTCACGGTGTTGCGCGCGACCACCTTGTCCTGCGCCTGCACGTCATAGGTGTCCCAGTCGCCCACAAAGAAATCGAACTGGCGGTAGGCCGGCGCGCTGCATACCGAGGAAGCGTGCTCGGCCGCAAGCAGTGGTGATGCCACCACGCCAAGCAGGACGAACAACAACAATCGGCACGGCCAGCGCATGGGTACCTCCACAGTCGCGATTGTTCCGTCGCAGTGTAACGAACGATATCCGCACGTCCGTCGCGACCACAAAGCTTGTCCTGACTTGCCCGCAAACCTGTGGTCAATTCTCCTGGCGACACTGTTCTCGGGATTGTGGCCGTATGCCGTCCTCGCGCCCAACTGTTTGCGGCAGTGCCAATCGAGTGGGAAGATCGTACGGGCGCCATCCTTTGGTGGCCGTCGGTCGATCAGACTCGAGCCTCCGCAAGGCATCCATTGTGCTCAATTCCATCAATCACATAGCCCTTACCGTCGCCGATCCAGAGCGCACGGCTCTCCTTTTCGAGACTCTGTTCGCAAGCAAGGCCATCTGTCGCGTCGACGAGGACGGACACGACGAGACTTTCATCAACCTTGGCAATACCTGGTTCGTCCTTGTGAAAGCCTCTGTCGAACGACAACGCACCGGTGACCATATCGCTTTCCATGTCACAAAAGCGACTCTCCTGGCGATCGCGGAGAAGCTCAGAGCGATGAACCTGGAATTCATGCTTGCCAGGTCGGACAGTTCGCTGTACTTCTTCGACTATGACAACCATGTATTCGAACTCGATACGGTCGATCTCGGTAATGAGCTCAGCCATGGAGGCCGCTGACGATTCGTTCGAGCACCAAAGTTCACGCTCTCCCGGATCCCTTCGCAAGCGGGAACCAAAGGTTCAAGCATTGCCTGCTGCGCGAGAATGGGTGCTTCGCCGTCAGCCTAGGTAACACGGCCCGGTTTCGCGCACTTCCATGGTCGCCCACTCGGCGGCCGGGCACAGCGCGGCGAGTTCGACGGCTTCCTCGCGCGTTGCGCAGTCGACCAGGAAGAATCCGCCGATCATCTCGCGGGCTTCGGCGAACGGGCCATCACGCAGACTGCGTTTGCCGCCGCGGATTTGCAGGCGCTTGCCTTCGGAGTCGTTGCGCAACGAGGAATACGCGCGCAGCACGCCGCGCGATTTGAGTTCATCGGCGTAATCCAGCATGCGCTGGTAGACCGCCTTGCCCTCTTCCTCGGTGCGATCGGCGCGCTGGCCGCGGGGTTCGGCGACAAACAGCATGTAGGCCATGATTCTCTCCAGGTTCCTCGAAAAAACTCGAATTCGCGTCATTCCGGCGCAGGCCGGAATCCATCTGGACTTTTGTACCAGCAACCTGGATCCCGGCCTGCGCCGGGATGACGAGCAAGAAGCCGATACTGCAGATCCTCTCCGGTTATTGATCGACGCACGCATCGGCACGCTGACGCAGCAGTTCCGATTCACGCGTGTTGCCGGTCAGCGATGCCGCGCGTTCGAATTCAGCCCTTGCCTCGTCGCGGCGACCCAGCTTGAACAGCAAGTCACCGCGTACGCTCGGCAGCAGGTGGTAACCGGCCAGCGCACGTTCCTTTTGCAACGCATCCACCAGTTGCAGTCCGGCCTCCGGGCCTTCGGCCATCGACACCGCGACCGCGCGATTCAATTCCACTATCGGCGACGGCGCAACCGCGGCAAGGCGCGCGTACAGCGACGCAATCCGCGCCCAGTCGGTATCTTGCGCATGCAACGCGCGCACATGGCAGGCGGCGATCGCGGCCTGCAGCGCGTAGTTGCCATTGGCACCGCCGAGTTGTTCCGCGCGTTCCAGTGATGCCAGTCCGCGCCGGATCAATAACCGATCCCAGCGTGCGCGGTCCTGGTCCAGCAGCAAGATTGGCGCGCCGTCGGCCGCGGTGCGTGCGTGCAGGCGTGAAGCCTGGATTTCCATCAGCGCGATCAAGCCGTGCACTTCGGGCTCGCGCGGCGCGAGGCCCGCCAGCACGCGGCCAAGGCGCATCGCTTCTTCGCACAACGCGGGCCGCGCCCAGTCTTCGCCCGTGGTGGCGGTGTAGCCTTCGTTGAAGATCAGGTAAACCACTTCCAGCACCGCGGCCAGCCGTGGTGCCAGTGCCTCGCCGCGCGGCACCTCGAACGGCACCTGCTTTTCGGCGAGCGTGCGCTTGGCGCGCACGATGCGCTGTGCGACGGTGGGTTCCGGGACCAGGAACGCGCGCGCAATTTCCGGCGTGGTCAGGCCGCCCAGCATGCGCAGGGTCAGCGCGACCTGCATGTCGCGGGTGAGCACCGGATGGCAGGCGGTGAAGATCAGCCGCAGCAGATCGTCGCCGATGTCGTCATCCAGTGCGTCCGCATGGTCGGGCGCGTGCGTCATGGCGTCAGGTTGGAGCTCGTAGTCGATCGCGGCCTGCTTGTCGTCGCGCATCTTGTTGTGTCGCAACTGATCGATCGCGCGGCGCCTGGCGGTGGTCATCAACCACGCGCCCGGATTGTCGGGCACGCCATCGATGGGCCAGCGTTCCAGCGCGATGACCAGCGCTTCCTGCGCCAGGTCCTCGGCCTGCCCGACGTCGCGCAACACCCTTGCGAGTCCGGCGATCAGGCGCGGCGCCTCGATCTTCCAGACCGTTTCGATGGTGCGGTGGGCGTCGGCCGTCGTCATGACGGCCGATCACAACAGCCCTTCGCGTCCGGCGCAAGCGCATGATGCGGCCGCGTTCAGGCCCCGGCGATCTTCTCGCGCAAGCTCGCCTCGTGCTCCCGGATTTCGGGCGTTGCCGCCTCACCGAAGTCGTCCATTTCGAACACCGGCCGCAGCTCGATTTCGGCGCCACCGTCGAACAGCGGCGCGCGCTTGATCCACTCGATGGCCTCATCCATCGAGCGCACCTGCCACAGCCAGAAGCCGGCGACCAGTTCCTTGGTTTCCGCGAACGGCCCATCGATCACCGTGCGCTGCTTGCCGTCGAAGCGCACCCGTGCGCCTTTGGAGCTGGGGTGCAGGCCCTCGCCCATCAGCATCACGCCGGCTTCGACCAGCTTTTCGTTGAACTTGCCCATCTCGGCCAGCTCCTTGGCATCCGGTATGCCGCCGGCCTCCGATTCTTCGCTCGCTTTCACGATCACCAATACGCGCATGACCTGTCTCCGGTGTTCCGGCAATCGGCCGGTTTCGATACAGCGACGAACGACGCAGGGCGGAATCGACATTCGCAATTTCCTTGACCGGCATCAGGGCGGCGGTGACATCACCGGTGCAGCATGCGAGGATTGCCGCCTGACTCGATGCCATGGCTACCATCGCCCAAACCGTCGTGGATCGCCCCGCCCCGCCCTTGCACCCATTTCGTCCATTGTTCTTCTGCGCCGCGCTCGCGGCGAGCCTGGGCATGCTGGCATGGGGCGCGTTCCTGCACTTCGGCTGGTTGCCTTCGGCCGCGTTGCAGAACCCGTTCTATTGGCACGCCCACGTCATGCTGTACGGGTTCGCCAGCGCACTCGTGGGCGGATTCCTGCTGACCGCATCGGCCAACTGGACCGGCATCGCCACCACCACGCGGCGCAGCCTGGGGCTGCTGACCGCGACGTGGGTGGTCGCGCGCGTGTTGTTGTTGACGCCCTTGCCGTTCTGGGTTGGCGCGCTGTTCGACGTCGGTTACCTGTTCGGACTGGCGTTCCTGGTCGGGCGCGTGCTGTGGTTGTCGAAGAACAAACGCAATGCGTTCCTGATCGGCGTTCTGCTATTCCTCGCCGGGCTGGACATCGCGTTCTACGCAGGCGTGCTGGCCGGCAACGGCGTGGTGCCCACCCGCGCGCTGATCGGCACGGTCGACTTGTTGATGGTGTTGATGTTGGCGATCGGCGGACGCGTGATTCCGTTCTTCACCGGGCGCAAGCTCAGCGGCCACACCATGTGGGCGAACAAATACCTGATCTTCGCGGTGAACGGTGGCGGCGCGCTGGTGTTGCTGTGCGGACTGTTCGGCGTGCCTTCGCGTCCGCGCGGCGTGCTGATGCTCATCGTCGCGATGCTCGCGCTGATCCGGTTGATCGGCTGGCGCGGTTGGCGTGCGTGGCGCGAGCCGATGCTGTGGGTGCTGCACCTGGGTTACCTGTGGCTGCCGATCGGGTTGACCGTGCGCGGACTCGCGCTGCTGGGTATCTACGCGATGCCGGAGATCGACACGTTGCACGGCATCACCGTGGGCGCGCTGGGCACGCTGTCGCTGGCGATGATGACGCGGGTGGCGCAGGGCCACAGTGGCGTGCCGATCCAGTCCAATGCCACGCTGACGACCATGTTCGCGTTGCCCACCGTTGCCGCGATCCTGCGCCTCGGCTTCAATCAGCCCGGCGGCTGGATATGGGCGGCGCTGGCATGGTTCATCGCGTACGCAATTTATCTCGTTGCGATCGGGCCGCTGCTGGTGCGTGGGCGCGCTGCCACTGCCGCGCATTGACATTGCCCGCCGCGACCAGCGGCGATGCAACTTCCGGGCCCCAGACCGGTCAGTATTCTCGAAGCTTCGAGACGCGGGTATGCAAACGCCAAGGATTTCCACAACCCTGCGAGCGTGGTTCGTACTGCTGGTCGTGCCCGCCGTGGCGGCGTGCGCGCCTGCCACGAACGGCACAACAATGCAGACCGCACTGCCGGCTCCCGCGGTCGATGTGCCCTTGGCGGGTCATTCCGGCAACGCCGCCGCGGTATTGGCGGGCGGCTGTTTCTGGGGCATGCAATGGGTATTCGAACACGTGCCCGGCGTGACCAACGTGACCTCCGGCTATTCGGGCGGCGCCGCCGCAACCGCGACGTACGAGCAGGTCAGCGAAGGCGATACCGGCCACGCTGAAACGGTACGGATCGCCTACGACCCGTCGAAGGTCAGCTACGGACAACTGTTGCGCGTGTATTTCTCGGTAGCGACCGACCCGACCGAGT